>ENA-OUQW01003501-OUQW01003501.1-human-gut-metagenome-genome-assembly--contig:-NODE-3501-length-11294-cov-4.427351_pt1 | contig 11294 bp, 9 predicted proteins | sample MGYA00248464_ERZ548849 | MGnify/ENA primary metagenome ERZ548849 (study PRJEB26491, sample SAMN04978193) | human gut metagenome | host: Homo sapiens | study: EMG produced TPA metagenomics assembly of...
CTTCGATACGAAGAAGGCGGAGCGCTGGTTCAAGGAGCGCCGTATCAAATATCAGTATATCGACGTTCCCTCAAAGGGATTATCTCCCCGGGAGTACCAATCCGTCAAGCAAAAAGTTGGCTTTAAGGCGCTGGTGAATACAAAATGCCGGGCGTACGAGGAGCTTTACATGGCCTATATCACCCCGGACGCCCAAGAGGAAAAGCTGCTTGAATATCCAGAGCTGTTCAACACCCCCATCGTCCGCAATGGCAAGGAAGCCACTGTGGGCTACTGCCCGGACGTCTGGGCCAAGTGGGAGTAAAATCTTCCCGGAGGGAGACACTGCTATGTGGGACAACACCCTGCCGAAAAACCGATTTCTCCGCTTCTGTGTACTGATGGCCCATCGCTGCGGGCGGCATAATGTGGCCATGCAGAGTGCGGCGCTGGCCTTTTACCTGCTGTTCATGATCTTTCCCTTCCTCATTTTCATCAGCGCCCTGCTGGGTCTGCTGGATCTGAACATCACCGGCATGATGACCGTCCTCTCTGATTTTCTGCCGGAGGAAGTGGTGGACCTGCTCCGGATGTACTTCACTTACGTCACCGACAATCCCAGCCCCCAACTCATGGTATTCGGTCTGGTCTTTTCCATCTACTTCCCCATGCGGGCCACCAACTCTCTGATGGCCGCCGTGCGGACAGCCTACCATTTAGGCCCGCCCAAGGGCTTTATCACCCAATGGATCAAGGTGCTGCTCTATACCGTGACCCTCATTGTCACCATCGCCCTGACCTTGTCTCTGATGACCTTCGGAGAGCGGGCGCTGTGGTACACCGTGGAGCATTTTCACCTGCCGGAATTTCTGGCGAAGCTGTGGGTAACGCTGCGGTTCCCCGTAGCCGGGGCCGTCAGCTTTCTGGCACTGTTTCTGCTCTACGCCCTGGCCCAGGATACCATCCAACCCCTGAAAAATATCTGTCCCGGCGTTCTGTTCTCTCTGGCAGCGTGGATGGCGTTCAGCTGGCTCTATTCCTACTACGTCAACCACTTCTCCCACTACTCTGTGCTCTATGGCTCCATCGGCGCCGTCATTGTGGTGCTGATCTGGCTGAACCTCTCGGCATTCACATTGATTCTGGGTGCGGAGATGAACGGTGTTCTCATCAGTATGCGGAAGGACCGTCTGGAGCAGGACGTCAACATACCCAAGACATAAATCGTCTGTCAAATCTCAGCCGCGGCCTCGCTGCGGGAAAGGAAGCTGTTTTATGGATACAAAATTGCAGGAATATGCAAAATTACTGATTGAAGTAGGCCTGAATGTTCAAAAGGGCCAGACTCTCATCATTTCATCGCCGGTGGAGTGCGCCTCCTTCGCCCGGCTGTGTGCTGACGCGGCCTATGACGCAGGCTGCCGGGAGGTCATCATGAACTGGAGTGACGACTATCTTAGTCGGCAGAAGTTCCTCCGGGCGGACGCCTCCGTTTTTGATGACACGCCGGAGTGGCGCGAAAAGTTTTTCACCAGCTATGCGGAAATGGGAGCCGCCTATCTGGCCATTGCCGCCAGCGATCCGGAAACGCTGAAGGGCGTGGACCCCGACCGGCTGGTCCGGTCTCAGAAGTCCGGTTCCGTGCTCCGCAAGACCTTTGACCGGCTCCAGATGAGCAACGGCTTCCCTTGGTGCATCGCCTCGGTGCCCATCCCCTCCTGGGCCGCCACCGTGTTCCCGGAGCTGCCGGAGGATCGGGCCATGGAAAAGCTGTGGGATGCCATTCTCCGCTCTGTCCGCATTCAGGGAGACGGCACCGCCGTTTCCGCCTGGCGTCAGCATCTGGATACCCTGGGCCGCCGGAAGGACCTGCTGAACAAATATCACTTCAAGTATCTCCACTACACCAACTCTCTGGGCACTGACCTCACTATCCAGCTGCCGGAGGACCATCTCTGGGCCGCCGGCAACTCCGTGATGAAAAACGGGGTGGAGTTCGTGGCCAACATGCCAACGGAGGAGATCTTCACCGCCCCTTTGAAAACCGGCATCAACGGCGTGGTCTATTCCGCCATGCCTCTGGTGGACAGCGGCAACATCATCGACAAGTTCTACTTCATCATCCGGGACGGCAAGATCGTGGAAGCCCACGCCGAAAAGGGTGAGGAATTCCTGAAAGCCGCCATCAGTGTAGACGAGGGCGCCAGCTACTTCGGAGAAGTGGCTCTGGTCCCCTATGACAGCCCCATTTCCAATCAGAAGATTCTGTTCTACAACACCCTGTTTGACGAAAACGCTTCCTGCCATCTGGCCTTCGGCGAGGCATATCCCGAGTGCATTGAAGGCGGCGAGTCCATGACCCGGGAGGAGGTGCAGGCCCACGGCCTGAACTATTCGCTGACCCATGTGGACTTCATGGTTGGCACCGCCGACCTCTCCATCGTGGGCACCACCCATGACGGCCGGGAGATCCCCGTCTTTATCAACGGAAACTTTGCCATCTGATGCGGCAGACCTAACAAGAAAGAGAGAATTATATGATCACAAAACCGAAATTTGACGAATCCGTTTTTGTCTGTCCCGGTGCCGCCATCGTGGGAGACGTGACCCTGGGAAAGAATGTCAACGTGTGGTACAATGCCGTCCTCCGCGGAGATGACGGCGCCATCAAAGTGGGCGACAACACCAACGTTCAGGACTGCGCAGTGCTGCACGAGGAGACCACGGTCGGTTCCGGCTGCACCATCGGCCACGGGGCCATTGTCCACGGCTGCACCGTGGGCGACAATGTGCTCATCGGCATGGGCGCCACCGTTCTCAACGGTGCAAAGATCGGCAATAACTGCATTATAGGCGCCGGGGCACTGGTCACCGGCAAAATGGACGCTCCCGCCGGCTCCATGATCCTGGGCAGCCCCGCCAAGGTGGTCCGTCCCCTGACGGAGGCCGAGATCGAGAGCAACCGGGAATCCGCCCGGGAATACTGTCATCAGGCAGACCGGTACCGCGAGGACTGATTTGCGCCAAAAATAGAGAAAACGCTGAAAGAAGCCCGGAATTTCACACTTCTTTCGGCGCTTTGCCGCTTGCAACCAAACCGTTGTACGCATATACTTGCTCCGATATTAAACGATTACTTCTAAAACAAGGAGCTATTTATATGACATTGCAGGTTTCACCTCAAACCCGACGGGTCTTTCACCTCTCGCTGCCCATCTTCGCGGAGCTTCTCTTGCAGCTTCTGGTAGGCAATATGGACCAATTCATGATCTCCCACTTCGGCTCCGCCGCCGTGGCCGCCATCGGCAACGGCAATCAGGTGATGAACGTGGTCATCATCGTGCTCACCACCATGAGCACCGCCGCCACCATTCTCCTGACCCAGCACATCGGCGCGGGCCGGGTCGGCGAGGAATGCAGTGAGATCGTCACCGTGGCCGTTACGGTCAGCGCCGTATTCAGCTTTCTGGTGGGCCTGTTTTTGCTTTTAGAGCCGGAACTGGTCTTTCATCTCCTGCGGACGCCGGAGGACGCCTTTGACGGTGCCTGTCTTTACACCCGCATCGTAGGCGGTACGGTACTGCTTCAAGGGCTGTATATCCAGCTCTGCGCCGTTCTGCGGAGCTACACCCTACTGAAAGAGGTGGTGGTGCTCTCCGTTTCCATGAACCTTCTGAATGTGGCAGGCAACGCCATTCTGATCAACGGCTTCTTCGGCTTCCCGCAAATGGGCGTGGCAGGCGCCGCCGTATCCACCGTGATCTCCAAGGCTGTGGGCCTGACGCTGGCCTGCATCACTCTGAAACGCAAATGCACCGTCCGTTTTTCCCTGCAATATCTGCACCCCTTCCCCGCAAAGACTTTCCGCGCCCTGCTGGGCATCGCCCTGCCCTCCGGTACGGAGGCCCTGTCCTACAACGTATCCCAGACCTTCATCCTCCGTTTCATCAATCTGATGGGTGCAGCGGTGGTCAGCGCCAAGGTCTATGGCAGTATGCTGGCCAACGTGGCCTATGTGTATTCCATCGCCGTGGGGCAGGCCACCCAGATCATTCTGGGCTACATGATCGGCGGCCGGAAGCTGGACGAGGTCAGCGGCCGTGTCTGGTCCACCATCCGCATCGCGCTGGCTGCCTCCGAGCTGCTGACACTGCTGATCCTCATTTTCTGCGATCCCATTTACAGTATCTTCACCGATGATCCTGTGATCCACGCGCTGGGCCGGCAGATCCTTTATGTAGAGTTCGGTCTGGAGATCGGGCGATCCATCAATATCGTCATGACCCGCTGCCTCACCACCGCCGGCGACGTCTGGTACCCTGTGGGCGTGGGCATTTTCAGTATGTGGGTCGTAGCCGTAGGCGGAAGCTGGCTGCTGGGACACGCGCTGAACTGGGGTCTTGTGGGCATCTGGATTGCCATGGCCTGCGACGAATGTCTCCGGGGCGCGCTGTTTACGATCCGTTTCCGGAGCGGCAAGTGGAAGGAAACCCGGCTGGTGTCTGATTCAACGAAAGGAACCTGACATATGGAATTCAACAAGCAGACCGTGAAAGCCCTGTTGGGCGTTGTCTGCGGCGGCATCGCCTTCGCCGCGGCGCTGCTGCATCTGGATGTGGTGGCAGGCGCCGCCGGGTGGCTGCTGGGCATTTTGTCCCCGCTGCTGCTGGGCTGTGCCATCGCCTTTATTCTCAATGTCCCCATGCGGGCGCTGGAGCGCTGCCTGTTTCCCCACGCAAAAAAGGCCAATAAGCTGCGCCGCCCTCTGGCGCTGTTGCTCACTGTTGCGGCAGTCTCCGCCGTGCTGGCGCTGGCGGGAATGGTGATCGTCCCCGGCGTGCGGGACGCCGTCGCCTCCATCGCGGCGCAGGTGCCGGAAGCCTTTGAGCGCTTGCAGGAAAGCGCCGCCCGCTTTCAGGAATACCTTCCCCTGCTGGCAAACCAGATCGAAAGCCTGTCTATCGACTGGGCCGGTCTTTCTCAGAAAGCCGTGGGACTGGTCCAGAACTGGGGCAAGGGCCTTCTGATCTCCGGCGGTGGGCTGGTCAGCGGCATCGTCAGCGGCGTCACTACCTTTTTCATCGGCCTGATCTTTTCTCTATACATCCTGCTGCAAAAGGAAAAACTGGCCCGGCAGGGCCGTCAGCTTTGCTACGCCTTTTTACCGGAAGCCGCCGCGGATCAGCTTCTGAATATTCTGCGGCTCAGTGAGCGGACCTTTTCCAGCTTTCTCTCCGGTCAATGCCTGGAGGCCGTGATCCTGGGCACCATGTTTTTTGTATCCATGACCCTGCTCCATTTTCCCTACGCACTGCTGGTGGGCGTTCTGATCGCACTGACCGCCCTGATCCCCATTGTAGGGGCGTTCATCGGCTGCGCCGTGGGTGCGCTTTTGATGCTGGTGAACGATCCCTGGCAGGCGCTGTGGTTCATTGTCCTGTTTCTGGTGCTCCAGCAGATCGAGGGAAACCTCATCTATCCCCATGTGGTGGGCTCCTCCGTGGGACTGCCCTCCATCTGGGTGCTGGCAGCCGTGACGGTGGGTGGCAGTCTCATGGGCATTCTGGGAATGCTGGTGTTTATTCCCCTGTGCAGTGTACTGTACGCCTTGCTGCGGCAGCTTACGGTCCATCGGCTGAAGCAGCGGCGTGTCCCCGCCGAAAAGTGGCGGGAACCGCCCAAAAAATAGGGAAACAGTTTCATATAACCGAAGAAAGCCAAGCCGCGAATGCGGCTTGGCTTTCTTCGGTTTTGCGGAACATAGCCGGATACCGTGCACGAGGGGACACCATCGTTCCGTCTGACGATTCAGATTCGTCAATTTCCCTCATCTATGATTGCTTTCCACTGGCGATACTCCGGGGTTTCATCCCACTCCAGCGCCCTAGCTATATAGAACTCCGCAAGCTCAAAAGACGCAGGCGGTGTCAATGCGATAAAAAGATAATACGCCATCAAAAACGCACAGTAGGCAGCGGTTTTCATGCGTTCTTCTCCTTGAAACCTATGCAGTGACGCCTCCAAGACAAAGAACAGATTGAGCTGGTCTACTTCACTTGCGTCCGCGTAAAAGCAATTCAGGTCATCCGGTGTGAGCCCCAATAAGACGTTCTCCTCAAAATACGGATGTCCGAAATCGATCGTTATCTTCACAGAATTTCCCTCCATGAGGCCGTTCCGCCAGCTTTCCCGCTATTTCAACTGATCCAGCGTGAGGGAAAAGCTGGGCATGAAGGTCTCCAGAAAATACGCCACCTCCGGCAGCTCGTATTCCTCCAGCGCCGCGCGGGTCTGGGCGGCGGCGTCGCCCTTCAGGCCCTTTTCCACCGCCTTGATCAGCGCCGCATAGGGGCCGGAAATTTCAGCGCTCCCGTCGGAAGATGCCGCCGTAGGTGCGGCCTGGGCTGCCTGCTTCAGGGCCGTGGAGGCAGGCACCCGGTTTGCGTAGCGCTCAATGTACTGCATGCTCTGCGCGTCCCGGTTGGTCAGCACGTTGTAGGCATATACGGCGGCCATCATCTCTTCACTGGAGGGGTTCATGATGGCCAGATCCAGCCCGGCATACATGGCCATGGTGAGGAAGGTGGTGTTCAGGTAGGGGCGGCAGGGCAGGCCGAAGCTGATGTTGGACACGCCCAGGATGGTGCGCACGCCCAGCTCCTTCTTGCAGGCTTCCAGCGCCTGCACCGTGGCCAGCACATCCTTCTGCTGGGCGCTGGCGGTCAGGGTCAGGCAGTCGATGTAGATGTCCTCGCGGGGGATTCCGGCTTCCAGTGCCGCCTCGGTGATGCGGCGGGCAATGGCCACGCGGTCCTCTGCGGCGGGCAGGATGCCCCGCTCGTCGATGGCAAGGCCCACAATGGCCGCGCCGTACTTTTTGCACAGGGGCAGGATGGCCCGCAGCTTTTCCGGCTCGCCGTTGGTGGAGTTGACGATGGGCTTGCCGTTGTACACCCGCAGGCCGTTTTCCAGTGCCTGCACGTTGGAGGAATCCAGCTGCAGCGGCAGGCTGACCACGCTCTGCAGGGCCTTGACCACCTGCGGCATCAGGGCCGGTTCATCCACGCCGGGGGCACCCACGTTCACGTCCAGCACCTGCGCCCCGGCTTCCACCTGGCTCACGGCTTGTTCCAGAACATAGTTCATATCATTCTCCCGCAGTGCCTGCTGGAAGCGCTTTTTGCCGGTGGGGTTGATGCGCTCGCCCACCACGGTGATGCCGTCCACATTGACATAGTTCATGGGGGTGCACAGCACCGAGGACATGGCGTGGGCCGGGCGGCCCGGCACACAGCCCTTGAACACCCCGTTCAGCAGCCGGATGAACTCCGGCGTGGTGCCACAGCAGCCGCCGGCGGCAAACAGATTCAGCTCCCGGTAGGGCTTCATTTCCAGCGCAAACAGCTGCGGGGTAATGTCGTAGCCGCTGCCGTCGGCCCGGGGCAGACCCGCGTTGGGCTTGACGAACACCGGGAAGTCGCCGGGCACGGCCTCGGTCAGGCGCTTTGCCATGGGGAAGATCTCCTTGGGACCCAGCGAGCAGTTGATGCCCACGGCGCTGGCCCCCAGACCCCGCGCGGTGACGCCGAAGCTCTCCACCGTGCAGCCGGTAAAGGTGCGGCCGCCGGCTTCAAAACTCATGCTGGCCAGGATGGGCAGGCTGGAGTTTTCCCGGGCGGCCAGCAGCGCGGCCTTGAGCTCGTACAGGTCGGTGAAGGTCTCAAAAAAGATCAGGTCGGCCCCGGCCGCCGCACCGGCCCGCACGATGCGGGCGTATTCCTCCACGGCATCCTCAAAGGCCAGAATGCCGTTGGGTTCCAGCAGCTCGCCCAGCGGGCCGACATCCAGCGCGGCAAGCGCACCATAGGGCGCACAGGCCCGCTTGCAGTTGGCAATGCCCGCCGCAATGATCTCTTCCAGACTGTAGGCGCTGCCCGCCAGCTTGTGGGCCGACGCACCAAAGGTGTTGGCGTTGATGATGCGGCTGCCCGCTGCGGCATACTGCGCATGGATGTCCTCGATGAGCTGCGGGTCGGTGATGTTCAGTTCCTCCGGCCGGGCGCCCAGCTTCAGGCCGGCCGCCTGCAGCATGGTGCCCATGCCGCCGTCCAGCAGGATGGTATTGCTCTGCTTGAAAAGTTCACTCACTTGCACAGGTCTTTCCCCTCTTTCTGTATTCGCAGCGGGTGCGCAGCACACAGTGCCCGCACCCGGCCAGATGTCCCTTGACCGGATGGTCGCTGACCCCCAGAATGGCGGTCACGCTTTTGCGGGGGGTCATCAGGTTGGTATCGGTGACGCACAGCCCGGCCCGGCGCGCCGTGTCCAGCGCGGCGGCCACCAGCGGCTGCACCGCGATGTCCCAGTCGCCATAGCCCGGCGAGAACCGCCCGGTGAGGTAAGTCCCCTCGGCTGCGGCCAGCTGGCGCAGCTCGGCTTCCGCCGCGTCGGCGGTCTGCTCAGCCAGGGCGCTGCCCAGCGCATCGGACGCTACACCGGCGGCGATATCCCCTACCCCGGCCCGGCGGATCTGGGCGTCCACCCCGGGGCCAAGGGTCACGGCCAGCAGAATGGCCTGCCCGCAGCCCTCCAGATGCCGCATCACGTCGCTGCCCCGCAGGATGCCGGCTTCGGCCAGCGCCTTCACCTCCGCCCGCAGCCAGACGGCGCGGGGCGTCGCAGCGGCCAGCAACGGTACGGCGCAGCGCTGCAGCAGGGCCATGGTGGCGGTGTCCGCCTCCCCGCGCGCGCCGAAATACCGCGCTGCCTGCGCAAGGTCGATCAGATCCGGTTTTTCCACCGGCAGGGTCCTGCTCTGCCCCAGCTGCATCTGCGGTTCCTCCTTGCTTTTTTGAAATAAAGTGGTTTTAAGTATACCGCAGCTGTGGGATTTTATCAATCCCGGAGAATGCAAAAAATCCCTCCGTCACGGCTCACGCCGTGCCAGCCCCCTCGGGGAGGGGGCCTTGACGGTCCGGAAACGTTCCGCTTTCAACAGGAAACATCCCGGTTCCGTCAGAAGGCTCCATCTCAGAGGGAGCTGGCAAACCCGAAGGGTTTGACTGAGGGAGTACTCTTATTTGATGCAGGTGGAGCAGGGCGTGTAGCCTGCCTCGATGGCCTCGTCGTAGCTGGAGAAGAGGATCTGATTCTTCTCGGCCGGCAGGTTCGGGCAGGTGGGCAGGTGGAACTTTTTGCTGTTCACATTGCCGATGTAAGCCTGCTGTACCGTGCTGGCAGCCGCCGGGTCGGTGGGGTTCAGCTCGGCATCGGCGGCAAAATGCTCGGTGCCCACGGTGTAGTTCTGGCCGTCGCTGCCAATGGTGATGGTGCCCAGCAGGTCGGTGCGGTACACGTTCACCCCGGCGTCCCGCAGGATGCTCAGGGTCTCCTCATGCGGGTGGCCGTATTTGTTGTTCACCCCGCAGGAGATGATGCCCATCTCCGGCAGGACCGCGTTCAGGAAGGCATAGCCGGTGGAGGTGCTGGAACCGTGGTGGCCCACCTGCAGCACATCGGCTTTCAGATTGGCACCGCTGGCCACAAGGTCGCTCTCTGCGGTCTTTTCCATGTCACCGGTGAGCAGAAAGCTGGTGGAACCGTAGTCGATGCGCAGCACGATGGAGGTATCGTTGGTGTCGCTGTACTGCGCCACGGGGCCCAGCATGGTCACGCTAGCACTGCCCAGGGGCCAGGTGGTGCCCACGGCGGGCACTTCCACCTGCAGGCCCTGCTGCTGGGTGTACTTGACAAAATCCCGGAAGCACTTGGTGGAGGCCTCCGTCACCGGGCTGTATACATGATTGGCCGGGAAGTAGGCCAGCGCAGCCGCCAGGCCGCCTACATGGTCCTCGTGGGCGTGGGAGCAGAATACATACTGCAGCTCTTCCACCCCCTGCTTCTGCAGGTAGGACACCACCAGGCTGCCGTCGTCCACGTTGCCGCCGTCGTACAGCATGAACTGGCCGTCACATTCCACCAGCACGCTCAGCGCCTGCCCCACGTCGATGAAGTGCATCTCGAACGGGGCATCCACGCTGGCTGCCGTAGAGGAAGGGTTGGGCACCACGTCGGCACTGCCGCCCGGCACCACAGCCGAGGTACCACAGCCTACAAGGCTCAGGGCCAGTGCGGCCGCAGCGGCCAGCGACAGCAGCCGCTGCAGCAGGCCGGTTTTCTTTTTCGGGATCACTTTTTCTTTGTTCCAGTTTTCCACGATGTATTCTCTTTCTGTTGATTCTTTTTGGGTTTGTGTCCGGGGGCCGAGTGCGGCGCAAAGCGGGCACCCGGGCTGGGCTGACGCCCGGCAGGGGCGGCGGTGCGGTTCGGGCCGTGGGCAGGCTTGCCCTTGCCCTTCTGGTTGGGGCGCACGGTGTAGGTGCCGTCGTTGTGGATGGTCACCTCCGGGCTGTCGGCGCGGCGGGCACTGCGCTGCACCGCGCGGCGGCCCTCGGCGGGCACTAGCAGGGGGATGAGGTCCTCCCGGTGGGTCATCCTCAGGGCCTTGACCACCTTTTCGGCGTTGCGGGGCTCATAGTATTGCAGCAATGCACGCTGCAGGGCCTTGCCCTCAGGGGTCTTTTCCACGAACACCGGCTTGAGGGTGTAGGGGTCGAGGCCGGTGTAGAACATACAGGTGCTCACGGTGCCGGGAGTGGGGTAGAAATCCTGCACCTGCTCCGGGCGCATGTGGTTCTTATAAAGGTACTCGGCCAGATAGACGGCATCCTTCAGGGTGCTGCCCGGGTGGCTGGACATAAGGTAGGGCACCAGATACTGCTTTTTGCCGGCCTTCTTGCTCAGCTCATAGAACTTGTCCTTGAACTTGTTGAAGGTCTCGATGGGGGGTTTGCCCATGTAGGCCAGGGTGTTGGGCGCGCAGTGCTCCGGAGCCACCTTCAGCTGGCCGGAGACGTGGTACTCCACCAGCTCCTTGAAGAAGGTGTCGTCCGGGTCGGCCATGAGGTAATCAAAACGGATGCCGCTGCGGATGAACACTTTCTTCACACCCGGCAGCTCCCGCACCCGGCGCAGGATCTTGAGATAATCGCTGTGGTCCACGATCATGTGGGAGCAGGTGGTGGGGGCCAGGCAGTGCTTGCCGCCATTGCACATGCCCCGCAGCATCTGCTCGCGGCAGGATGGGAACCGGAAGTTGGCGGTGGGACCGCCGACATCGTGGATGTAGCCCTTGAAATCCGGCTCGTGGGTCATGCGCTCGGCTTCCTCCACGATGCTGTCCGCACTGCGGCTGGTGACCCGGCGGCCCTGATGCAGCTGGATGGCGCAGAAGTTGCAGCCGCCGAAGCAGCCGC
>ENA-OUQW01003502-OUQW01003502.1-human-gut-metagenome-genome-assembly--contig:-NODE-3502-length-11292-cov-8.194180_pt1 | contig 11292 bp, 10 predicted proteins | sample MGYA00248464_ERZ548849 | MGnify/ENA primary metagenome ERZ548849 (study PRJEB26491, sample SAMN04978193) | human gut metagenome | host: Homo sapiens | study: EMG produced TPA metagenomics assembly of...
CTTAATATATAAAATTACAATGCATTGAATACTGTAAATGGATAACTCAAACGGAAAGCCAAATGGACAATGAAAAATGAATACTTAAAATGGAGGAAATATGATATTAGTATTATTAGGAACGCAAAATAATAGTTTCCATAGATTATTAGAAGAAGTGGAAAAAAATATAAAAAATAAAACAATACAAGAAGAAGTAATAGTTCAAGCAGGATATACAAAATTTGAATCAAAAAACATGAAAATTATAGATTTGATGTCAAAAGAAGAGTTGGCAGAATATCAAGATAAAGCAAGTTTAATAATAACACATGGTGGTGTTGGGTCAATTATATCTTCAATAGAAAAAGGAAAAAAAGTAATCGCAGTACCACGTAAACATGAATATGGAGAACATGTAAACAACCATCAAATACAAATAATAAAAGATTTTACAGATAAGGGATATATAATAGGAATTGAAAATGTTGAAGATTTGCATGATGCAATTATAAAATCAAAAACATTTGAACCTATAAAATATCAACCTAATAATAGCAAAATGCTAAAAATAATAGAGAATTTTATAGAAAATATTTAAAAAAGTAACATTTTTAGTTAGCAATTGTTAGCGCAATTACTAACTTTTTTCTTTTTAATTCTATGATCTATATCATTAATTTTAACTAAGTATCACATCTCATATAATCTCGAAATAATAGAATTTGCTGTTTCTATTTCACCATTTAAACTTAATCTTTCAGCTAAAGAATTTTGATTATAATTTGTTGTTATAATTACTGGTAAATTATTTTCATATCTGCTATTTATTATAGTAAACAATTTTTCTAATCCCCATTCACTCGGCTTTTCTTTTCCTAAATCATCTATAATCAACAAATCAACTTTTTCATATAATTTTATAATTTCCATTTCAGAAATATTATTATCTGAATCATATGAATTTTTCAATTCTGCTAATAAATTAATTAAGGTTCCATATATGATTGGTATTCCATTTTTTATTAATTCATTTGCAATACTACAGGCTAAATGTGTTTTTCCAACTCCATTATTTCCTGCCAAAATTAATCCTTTTCTTTCTTTTGAATTTACTAATTTCTCACTATACTCTTTTAAACTTTGATATACTTTTTTGTTATTTGAATTGACTTCAAAGTTTTCAAATTTATAATTTAAATTTCTTTTACTCATCTTACTATTTTTTATTATCTTTTCCACTTTTTGTGCAAATTCTTGCATTAACTCTAGTTTTCTTTCTTCTTCTAACATCTTTAACTTTTTAAGATCATATTCATTCCAATAAAACTCGGCTTCTTTACAATTACATCTTTCATAATCTAGTGTTAAAACTTTTTTGTCACCATATAACTGCCATTCTATTGTTTTTCTATATAATTTGTTTTTACAGTATTCACACTCAATATAATCATTTTTATCAACCGAGGGTTTCAAAATTTGATTCATCTATTCTTGTCTCCTTTCTATTCTCTTCTTTTCTTATCTCTTCTTTTCTTATCTCTTCTTTTCTTATCTTTTCTTGTGTAGAATTATAAAAACTTTTTTCATTTTTAGATTCTTCAATTACTTTATTAGATTTTGCAATTTTGTTTAGTTTTTCAATACTTTGATACTTGTTCCAATTTTTCACAAAGTATGTATTATCTTTATAAATTAGCATACCTAAATCGATAAATTTTCTGAAAACTTTCGTACAAGTTTTGGAAGATTTTCCGATAATGTTCGTAAAATCTTCAATTTTAAATGGTACATTATCACTAATATATAGTCCACCATTTCTGTTACATTCTCCAGCAATAGTTAAAATTTGAATCCATAATCTAAAATAGGTGTCCCCTTCCCTTTCTTTTAGTAGTATTTTAATTTTTCTATTAGAGAATATATCTGTCTTCACTTTTATCCATCCAACTTGTCCCATTTCCTCCCTTCTTTCTAATTAATTTGTTCTAAAGAATCGTTTTCTTTTTTACTTAGATAAATATCTAGTGCTTCTTTTCTAAATAAAATTCTTTTTCCAACTCTAGAACATGGAATTTGCTTTCTTCTTACTAATTGTGTAATTAGCCAGTATGAAATTCCTAAATATTCTGCTGCTTCTTTGGCTGTTAAAGTAGTTCTTTGCATTTTTGCTGTTGCCATATTTCTCATCTCCTTTCAGTTTTTTTCTAATTGTAGTTGACATACATAAATTATTATGGTATTATCTTGTCATACAATTGTTATTTATATTTTGTGTTGTATGGCTCATTTATATAATATTTTTCGTATATAAGTAACCTTACAATTACAAAAAAATGTAAAAAAATTAAATTTGTAGATGTTTGGAGGAAAAAATGTCATTATACAATATTACTTTCGATACTAATAATAAAACAGAATGTTTAAATCATTTTTCTATTGAAAAAAAGAAAGGTTTTATTTTCGAATCAGTGAATCGCTGTGAAATAAGACCTGTTGGAAGTATTCTTATAGATTTTCTTAATATAGATTTTGACAGTGATAACGATATGATTAACTTCATTGCTAAATATTGTTTTGAAGATTTATTATTAAAATTAGCTAGAAAATCTAAAATGGATATAAGTAAATATTATAAAAAAGAAAATTTTTTTATAACACAGCAAGCATTATCAAATCTATTCTTCGAACTAGAATCTGAATATGAAGATGACTTTACATATTATCAAGATACATTTATAAAACTTTTAACTACTGAAAAAGATAGTATTAGTCCTGCTGAATTCGATGATATTGAGGCTGATTTCAGAGCAGAATTTCCTGATTTATTCGAAGATGAATCTGCTAATTTGGATTTAATATCCCTAAATTATAGAATTAATGATTTGAAATTAGACTTTACAATGGATGATTTCTACTATTTTCATAAAGAACTTAATCTACCTAGGAGTATTCCATTTTCTTTCAGGACAGATGATTATCTTAATGTATTATTTATCTCCTTTAAGCAATTATTATCTTTAAATAGTGATATAAAAATAAAGAAATGTGCTAATTGCAATAAATATTTCATTCCTAAAACAATGCATGATACTAAATATTGTGATGAAATATTTAAAGATAATAAAACTTGTAAAGAAATCGGAAGAGAATTAGCTTTCAAAGAAAGACTAGATAAAAATCCTTTATTAAAAACTTATAGAACCAGATATCAAACTCTTTCAAAACAAGCAGCAGAAAGAGACCATCACGAAATGTATGAATACTTTAAAAAAGTAGGTCCAGAAATAAGAAAGAAATTCATTAATAATGAAATTACAGATAAAGAATTTCAAGACTGGATTGATAGTACTAAAGTTAGGAAAAAATAATTTTATATAAAATCCTTGCCATAAGTATACTGAAAGGAGGTGAAAAAAGTAATGGCAGGGTATCTTGAAAAGAGAGGCAAGCACTCATGGAGATTAATTGTATCACATGGCTTTGACAGTTATGGAAATAGGATTAAGTACACAAAGAGCATCAAAGTAAATAGTAGACGTGAAGCAGATAGAGAACTTGTGAATTTTGTTTATGAAATTGAAAACGGTATTGTTTTACAAAACTCTTCAATGACTTTTAAAGAATTTACAGATTTATGGTCTAAAAATTACGGTTCAAAAGAATTGGCTCCAAAAACTTATGAAAGATATAAGGGAATGTTAAACACACGAATTATTCCCTACTTTGGACATTTTAAATTGTCTAATATAAAACCAACTCACATTATGAGTTTCTATGATTATCTTTCAAAAGATCATCAGTTAAAGAGATGTAAAAATAATAATGGAAAAACTGTAATGAAAGGACTATCTTCTAAAACAATATTGGAACACCATCGTTTATTACATGCCATGCTACAAAATGCAGTGTATTGGCAAATACTACCTTATAATCCAGCAGATAGAGTCAAACCACCTAAACACCAAAGACCTCAAATTAAATACTATGATGATATTCAATGTAAGCAATTATTAGAAGCTTTAGAAAATGAAGAAATTAAATTTCAAACTATTATTATTCTAACATTGTTTACTGGTATGCGTAGAGGCGAAGTATTGGGCTTAGAATGGTCAGATATCGATTTTGATAATGGATTTGTACATATTACTAAGGCAAGCCAATATACATCTGAAAAAGGCATTTTCGTAAAAAATCCTAAAACACAAAGTTCAATTAGAGAAGTTGGAATTCCTGATATAGTTATCAATATGCTTAAAAAATACAGAACTTGGTATGAAGCCGAAAAAGAAAGATGTGGCGATTTATGGAATAACTCAAACAGACTATTTGTTACTTGGAATGGTAATCCAATGCATCCAGATACAGTTACAGATTGGTTTCGTTCTTTTATAAAAAAGAACAACTTACCAAAAATTACTTTTCATGGTTTGCGACACACAAATGCTACTTTGCTTATATCTAAAAATGTAGATGTAGCAGTTGTAGCATCAAGATTAGGGCATGCTCAAATAACTACTACCTTAAACTTCTATGTACATCCAGTACAATCACATAATAAAGAAGCAGGTAAAGTTTTAGAGAAACTGCTCGTATAAATCATTATAAAAATATATGATTTTATATAATGATTGTATCAATAAAAACTCTTTTCAAAATTCTCAAAATTACTTTTTTGAATTTTAAGTTTTATATAAATTAGCAATGCTTAAATATGCTATTTATTGCATAAAAATGTAGGGACTGTCCCCAAATTGTCCCCACTTTTAAAAATTTATATTAATTTTTATTCATTAATAATTCTTTAAACTTGTTGTTACTGTAAAGTTTTATTATCTAAAGATTTTTCCATTTTAAACACACCTCAACGGGTTATGAGCGACATTTGACGGCTTTTTGTGAGTTTGTGAAAATTAGAGTTTTCGTTGGTATATTGCTATTTGCAAGAGTTTTAGTTTATAGAACATTTGTGTCTTTTTATGGCATTTTTGGAGGGGATTTTACCCAATTTTTACCCAACTTGTGTAGTACATTTGTTCTTAGATTTATAACTCTTGTAGGTGCATTTTTGAAAATGAATAATTTTAATTTTTGGAGGTTTTAGATTATGAATAATTTTACTGATTATCTTTGCTATTGGAATAAGAAGTATTATAGGAATGGATTTTGTAATGGGGTGCAACTGATTAGTGGATGCTTTAACAATAATGTTTCATTTTAAAGTGCAAAATTTGCACTTTAAAATATCACAAAGGCGAGATTAATTCTCGCCTTTCCAAATAACAACTCTCACCTCTAGAAAAGAAATTCTCATTTGCAATCATGCAAAATCAATTTTCTTCTGATAAAAGATTTATCTTATTTTTTAATATTGCAACATCTTTTGTACTATTCCTTTTTTTCATATTATCAAAAACTTTCATCTGTGATTCTGGGCTCCAAAATACTTTTAAGAGCTTTTTTGCTCTAGTTATAGCAGTATAAAATATATTTTTTGTTATTTCATCTTCTACATTAGACGTAATAATTATTTTTACTGAATCATATTCTAGCCCTTGAGCTTTATGTATTGATACAGCATATGCTAGATTAAACGGAATAATATATTCATTACTGTCGTCATCATCATTAGTATCTTTAAAATTCCTAACGTATAGCCTAATTAAAGTTTGATAATCCATATTTTCTATAATTTCGTAATTTCCTTCACTATTATATAAAACATCATCAACTAGAATTGTAAACCATACACAGTCATTATTATCATCTTTCTCAATATTTTTAATTCTTCCTTTTAAATTATTATACAAATCCCTAAATCTTGGACAATCATTAAAAACAATAGGATCTTCTTTCTTAAAAGTATCTACTCCAATATTATACTCAATGTTAGAATTTTTTTCTTGTAAAACTTTATTTATATTATTAATTCCATATAATCCATCATAATTTAAACATAATATAATTTCATCAGTATCTCTTTTATTAAATATTTCTTTGAAATCTATTGCTGAGGAATATTCTTGACTGTTTATTTTGTTTAATGCATTATCATCATTATCTCTAACCATTTTCCATAATTCTAACAATTCTTTATCTTCAGTTCTATTAGTATGTATCAACTCATATACAAATTCATTTTTAAACAGATAATAACTTAATGAAAACCAATTTCCATATTTTATTGATTCTATTTGAAATACATCTCCTGCTAGGATAATTAACTTGTAATCCTGTTTTTTTAATACCTTTAACATGTCATTATTACTAATCATACTACATTCATCAATAATTAATATATCATAATTATTTTCATCATATTTAATATAATTTGAAACTGTTTTAAATGTAGAATTAAATAAGTCAATGCCACTAATTCTAGCTCTTAAATTCTCTACAGCAGTATTGGTATTAGATAAATATATTTTACTATATCCATTAAATATCATGGATAAAACTTCTAGCACTTTTGTTTTTCCTGTTCCTGCTGGTCCATGTATAATTCCAATAGATTGATTTCTAAACATATTATTTAATATTTCTTTCTTATCCAACGATAAATCCATATTTAGATATTCATCTTTTTTATTTTCTATTATTTCAGCAAATTCACTTTGGGCATTCAATTTATATGAATTTAATTTATTTATTATTTCAATCGAAGTGTCCTCATAAGATTTTATATATACATTATCATATTCTTTTACTAATTTTCCTCTTTGTAGTCTATCAATGCCATATTTAACTAATGAATTATTATATTCTTTCATTAGTTCATCTACATTTCCAAACTTTTCTACTTCATCATATGAAGTATATAAAATGTTTTTTGATTCGCAATTATTCTTAATATACTTTCCTAATAATTCAAAATTTCTTCCTTCTATTTCAATTGCATTTAGTAAATGAAACCAGCTAATATTATGATTTGCTAAAGACATTGCATATGGCATAGAATCAAAAGGAATGCTCTGATTTACTAAATATAAATTTGAAATATAATTATTAGGATAATCACACAATTGACTTCTAACAACCTTATTATCTAATTTCACTAGTAAATATCTTAAAATGTTACATCCTTTTTTTGACGTCAATAAATGTGATCTAACCTTGATTAATAAATTAGTAATATTGTTGTTATCAGCATTTCCTTTAATTTTCTCGATATATTTTATAAACATATCATTATCCATTAGTACTATTTCCAATAAATTTCTTTCTTCATATGTAAGAATTCTCATTAAATTACCATATTCAGCATACTTGTCATCAATTTTATTATTTATTCCAAATATTAAACCTATGTTTTTTAGTTCACATGGACGTATTGATATAAAATAATTATCTATCACTTTAATTTTAGTAGTTATTGAAAACAATTCAATATTTTTTTCTTGATAAGAAATCTTAATAGAATAATTATCTGGTATATAATACTTTGTGTACATTAAAATTCTTTCAAATTTATTTGTATAATCGGTAGCTTTAGTCAATGTGATTTCATAATACAGCTTACCATTTGCATATATCGGTTTATTTTTAACAACATAGAATCTTCCGCTTCTTAATGCTTTACTCTTAACCTCTCCAACTGTTTCTATAACATTTCCTATTTTTTTATAGTGTTCCTTAGTTAAATTATCTTCATATATTGGAAAATCTTCTAATTTTTTTAAAACAATTATTCCAAAATTCTCTAGTGTTTGTTTTATCATACAAATATATCTAAAATAATATAATACCAATCTCTCTGCATCATTTTCACTTGGAGTATAATGTGATGCAGTAGATTGTAAAAATTTATGAAAAATACTTATATATTTATATTTTTTTACACTAGATACATATTTTATTGAACTATCAACATTATTATAATGTATGTCTAAACTTAATGAATTTTCAATATTATTAATCAATATAGCTACATCTTCTGTTAAATTACGTAATTGAGCTAAAATATTTTCAGATAGTAATCCTCTATCTTTTAATATTTTGTGTGCATCTATATTTTTATCTATAACACTGCATATATACTTTATTTCCTGCTCTGGCTTTATCCTACTCATATTATTTTCTCCTATAATATTATTAATCAACAAACTGATATACTACATTTTTTACTTTTATTGTTTAGCTGAATTTGGTAAATATTTTTTTATGTCATTTACAAAGAAAGATAATAAATCTCCTTGTTTCAATCCTTTCTTTCCCTGCCCCATATCTTTTCTAATTTCAAATACTATTTCTTCTAATAAAAATAAATTTTGGGTAGCTTTTGTCTTGTCTTGTGAAAATTCTCTAAATTTAATCCATTTTTTGATTACTCTACTCGATCCCCATAATGTAAGTGACTCTGAAAAAGCAGATATATCATTTATCATTTGCTCTTGAGTATATTTTTCTTGAGGATTTTTAGTGCTTTTTTGCAACTTATATACCATTGATATAAAGTCTTTATATGGCTCTTCTCTTTTTTCGTACAAATATCTTTTGGTTATTTGCCTATATTCTATAAATTTAGATACAATTGAACTAATAACTACTGTCACTATAGATATTCCACCTGTAATAATTGCTACAATAACTACACTATCCATACTGGATGTAATAGTACTTATTTTTTCTACTCCCTTTATTAACAGAATTCCTATATTCTTTATTAATAAATATATTAAAAAAAATAAAATTGCTACAATAGCTAAAGAATATATCACATTCATTATTTCTTTAAATTTTTTCATAAATATCACCCTTTTTATAATATCATAATTTGTTTGCATATTTTGTCGAAATTTGTATTTTATTATCAAAAACAAAATAATTTTGTAACTATTAATTACTCTCATACTTTGCTTTTCTCTTGTAAACTTTATTCTAAATATTCTTTTAACCCATCAACTATTTTATAAACTTTGGTCATTGGATTTCTATCTGATGCTTGTTCATTTTTATTTACCTTTTCTAGAATATTCTTTATCTCTCATACAATATTAAAATCCTCTAATACTGGAATAGCACCATATCTTCCAGATAAATAATCTTTATTGTAAGTTGCATCATTTCTAACCTTTACATCGTTAATCTTGTAATCAGCCAAAGAATATATTTTAGAAATTCCGTCTTTATCTTTTTCTGCAAACCATATCTCATCTCTTCTAAATGTTTCTTTGTTTAAGTTTACCGTATCATGTGTTGAATATATTAACTGTCCATTTCCTATATTAGTCTGACTATTATGGAATAAGTTAATAATATATCTAGTTAATAATGGATGTAATTTTGCATCTAATTCATCAACAAATAATACCATTCCATTTTTTAATGCATCCATAAAGAAATCAAATAAGTGAAACATTTTTCTCGTACCATTAGATTCTAAATAAAATGGTAATGCATTTAACTCTCCATTTTCTCCTCTGTGAAGAACTTCAATATCTATAATACCATTATTACTTTTAACGGCTTCTATTGAATCTGGTGTAGTTCTTATTCCTTCAATTCCAGAATCAAATGTTTTTATAAATTTTAATAGTTCTTTTTTATAGTTTTCATCGCTTAGTATTTTTAATGAAACTCTGTTATTAATAAATCTTTCAAAATTTGGATTACCTAAGTCTAAATACATGCTATTCACAAACCAGTCATATACATTGCTGAAATCCTCATTATTTCTATCTATTTTGCTATATATATTTAAGAATAATGTTCTTTCATCTATATTCACTAAATCTGAAATTTTATTAGGTTTCATTGATACATTGTTATTTTCTCTTTCGAAAATAGCATAAAATTTATTTACTCTTTTCTCAAATAACCACTCTGAAATAATTGTATCCTTTAAAACTTCAAAACCATATTTATATATTTTATTGTTTTTAGCTAATATTTCTACTTCTAAAGCGATTGGAGCATTATTTATCATAAAGCTATAAATATTTTCTTCATCTATTGGAGAATTCTTTTTAGAGTCATCACTTACTAATATTCTTTTTTTCATATAATTAATTACCCCTTTAATTTTACAAAACAAGTGAAAGCAATGCTCTCACTTGTTTTTAGATTATTCAATTTTTTTAAAGCATAGCTTCATAGAAACTCATTCCATCATCAGCCATTACTACAATAAATGGAATAGAAAGTCCAAATATAATGCTAGCAACAAAACGATAAAATATGCTAATTGGAAATGTATTTATTGCAATTATAGCAAAAATAATTGATAAAAAATCAATAAGTGCTATTGGCTTATATGGAATTTTATCAAAAATTCTTACTAATAATGTGTGTGCATATCTGTTTTTCCATGTAACCAATGTGTTTTCAAAATCATCAATTTTTTCCATTAATATAAATGATACAAATCCACATATTGTAGCTCCAACAATCAGTAATATATAACATGGTACTTTAGCAAGAATTGCTCCTATTGCCAATACTATATTTACAGTTCTATATGTATTAGTAAAAATTTCTTCTTTAGGGTCTAATTCCCACAAAGAACTTAAATATCCTAATATATACATACTCAAAATGTGGAATATTGTAAATGTTATATATCCTAAGATTTTTTGAGAATCAATTTGATACAAAATTCTTAAACCACAAATTAATGCTTGAATATAAAATACTTGTGCAATAAGCTCTTCTTCAATTCCAGATGAGGCATACCATTTCAAGCCAAAATAGTATTTCCGCATTAAGAAATCAAATAACCTTTTCATAATTTTGCCTCCTTAAACATTTGTTAATAGGATTTGTTATATAATTTCCTTTTAAAGAAAATTATAATTTTAATGCTTGAATTATATCACAAAAATAAGCAGTTTTCAACTGCTTATTTTTTCTACTATAATTCATTTATGATAATGTCTTAACATATCATTTAGAAAAATGTCCTAATTTTAAATTTGTGATATAAGTATTATTCTATTATTTATTAAAAACATTTTATAAATTATTTTAATAATTCTTCTTTACTTATCTTTATTGTTGTAGGTCTTCCATGCGGACATGTATATGGATTTTTTAGTGTTAATAAATTTTGAATTAAATATTCAACTTCTTGTGGTACTAAATCCATATTTGCCTTTACAGCTGCTTTACATGCAACTGTTGCAATAAATCTCTCTTCAACATCTTTTATTGCAGTTCTTTCTGTTGTAATCATTTCATCTAATACATCTAAAAACATTCTATTTTTATTTACTTTATATTCAATGTCAGGAATTCCACTGATTTTTACAGAATCTTCTCCAAATAGTTCAATGTCAAAACCAGTATTTCTAAATAATTCAATATTTTCTTTTACAA
>ENA-OUQW01003506-OUQW01003506.1-human-gut-metagenome-genome-assembly--contig:-NODE-3506-length-11285-cov-3.497418_pt1 | contig 11285 bp, 13 predicted proteins | sample MGYA00248464_ERZ548849 | MGnify/ENA primary metagenome ERZ548849 (study PRJEB26491, sample SAMN04978193) | human gut metagenome | host: Homo sapiens | study: EMG produced TPA metagenomics assembly of...
GGATATTTTTAGATCCGTGTCAGAACAAAAATATCATAGATCGCTCTGACAGCTTTTTCGAAATCGCGGTTCTCAACACCGATGATGATATTCAGCTCACTGGAACCCTGGTCGATCATTTTTACATTTACATTTGCATGAGCAAGAGCAGAGAAGATTCTTCCTGCGGTACCTCTCTGGGATTTCATTCCACGGCCTACGACTGCGATCAGTGCAAGGTCGGATTCCATCTCCACGAAGTCAGGCTGTACCAGACGGTGGATGCCTGCGATAACCTGCTGTTCTTTCTCCTCAAACTCATCCTGGTGAACATATACGGTCATGGTATCAATTCCGGACGGTACATGCTCAAAGCTGATTCCCTGATCCTCAAATACCTGAAGAACTTTACGGCCAAAACCAATCTCACTGTTCATCATGGATTTCTCGATATTAATGGAGCAGAAACCTTTCTTTCCGGCAATACCGGTAATTGTAAATTTCGGTTTTTTACAGGTACTCTCTACAATCAGTGTACCTTTGTCTTCCGGGCTGTTTGTATTGCGGATGTTGATCGGAATTCCCTCTTTACGAACCGGGAAGATCGCATCCTCATGAAGAACGGTTGCTCCCATGTAAGAAAGCTCACGAAGCTCTCTGTATGTAATTGCCTCGATGGGTTCCGGATTGTGTACGATACGCGGATCGGTTACAAGGAAACCGGAAACATCAGTCCAGTTCTCATAGATATCTGCATGGATCGCTTTTGCAACCAGGGATCCTGTTACATCAGAACCACCTCTGGAAAATGTCTTTACCGTACCATCTGCACATGCTCCGTAGAATCCCGGGATAACCGCATGCTGGGATTTGCTGAGTTTCTTGGAAAGGAGTTTGTTGGTCTCCTCAGCTTCCAGATTACCGTCTTTATCAAAACGGATTACAGTAGCCGCATCCACAAAATCGTATCCAAGATATGCAGCCATGATCTTACCATTGAGGAACTCACCTCTGGATGCCGCATACTGGATTCCTGCCTGTGCACGGAAATCCTCATCGATCTTCTTGAACTCGTCTTCAAGAGAAAGGCTCAGTCCAAGACCTTTGATAATCTCATAATATCTCTCTTTGATGGCATTAAGCTTCTCAGTGATATCCTCACCTTTGGATGCTGCGTCATAGCATCCGTAAAGCATATCGGTTACTTTGATATCTTCGTCAAATCTCTTTCCCGGAGCTGACGGAACTACATAACGGCGGCTCTCATCGCTGCGGATGATATCGCCCACTTTCTGGAACTGCTCCGCATTTGCAAGGGAACTTCCACCGAATTTTACAACTTTTTTCATGATAACACCTCTCACCTGTAATTTCGACTTCCAGCGCTGCATATTCACGATTCACTGCAACACTTTACCACAGAAACCTACGGCTATTTTATTGAATAATTTGTAATTTTGCAAGCCTTTCCGTAACATTTCCGCAAAAAAAGTCAAATTATACAAGAGAAAAGTATCTCCTGACCTGTTTCTTATGCACAGTACTGTTTCAGAATGTTCTCAAGAGCTGCAGCGCTGCTTGTGTGACAGCGGCATACAGGGATGGATTTTTTCTTTGCTTCTTCTACCGCGCAGTTTACCATTTTGTGGGAAACGGTACTTGTAAACAGAATCATCAGATCCGGCACACCGATCTTTTTCTTCATAGCTCCTTTTTCCTTGGCAAAAACTTTCGCCTTACATCCGAACCCTTTACAGATATCCTCATACTGACATACCATTCTTTCATTACCGCCTACGATTACAACGCTCATAATTCACTCTCCTTTGATCTCTGAACTTTTTTTATATAACTGTTGCTGGTTATCTTTAACTAACTCTTGGTTTAAAATATTGAGTTAGCATTTGCTAACTCGTTTATTATAATACCATGCCTTAAAAAGTTTGTCAAAGGTAATTTTAAATTTTGTCAGATTTTTTATATTCTGTGATCCCGCATACAGTAAGTATGCCCTCTTTTACCTGGAAATGTACATCCATTCCTGCAAAAGGCATTCCATATATCCGCTCCGGATCTTTCTGGTATGCAGGTCTTGGGTCTTCTTTAAGCACCCCTTCCAGGGCAGAGATCTTATCTTCCGGGATCTTTGCCTTCCATTCTTCGGGGATCTCCACTTTCAGGAAATGCTGCTCCACTTTTGCCGCAAAGCCGCCCAGAGCTTCCGGATGGCAGTCTGCCGCCGGCAGATATGGCTTGATATCATAGATGGGGGTTCCGTCCATCAGATCCGCACCGGATACGATCAGTACAGGGGCTTCTTTGCTCTCCAGATCGATCTTTTCCAGTTTCACGCAGGACAGCCCTACCGGATTTGGACGGAAGGGGGATCTGGTAGCAAATACGCCCATTCTTTCATTTCCACCCAGACGCGGTGGACGTACCGTAGGTGACCAGTTCTCACGGATCGCCTGGGAAAACTCCCAGAGCAGCCAGATATGAGAAAAATCTTCCATTCCCTTTACCGCTTCCCGTACCCGGTATTCCGGTTCAAAAACAACACGGGCTGTCAGTTCTTCCACACGGCCGCTCTGGCGCGGGATTCCAAATTTTGTTGGAAAATCACTTCTGATCCTTGCAATTATTTTCATATTACTCTCCCAATGTTTCGTTCATGCTTCCTGTCCGGTAGCCTGTCAGATCCATTGTAACATAGGTAAAGCCATATGTCTTAAACTCTTTTGTGATCTTTTCCCGGTTTTCCAGAACTTTGGAAAATTCTCCCGGTTCCACTTCAATGCGGGCCATCATTCCGTGGATCCGCACACGAACCTGATGGAATCCCAGATCCAGAAGAAGCTGCTCTGCTTTATCCACCATGGAAAGTTTATCCCTTGTGATCTCTTCTCCGTAAACAAATCTGGAAGAAAGGCAGGCAAAAGACTGCTTATCCCAGGTAGGAAGTCCCAGATTTCTGGACAGGATACGGATTTCTTCTTTCGCAAGCTTGGAATGGCGCAGAGGACTTGTCACCCCAAGTTCTGCCACTGCCTGAAGCCCTGGTCTGTAATCTCCGTTGTCATCCATATTGGAGCCTTCTGCGATATATGCGATCTTCTGCTCCTTTGCGATGTTGATGATCTTCTCAAACAGCTCGTGCTTACAGATATAACATCGGTTCTTCGGATTATGGGAAAATCCTTCGATGTCCAGCTCCTTGGATTCACATACAAAATGACGGATGCCTTCTTTTTCGCAGAAGTGGATCGCTTCCTTCAGCTCTCTCTCCGGAAAAGGCAACAGCCACACTTTTCAACTGGCGGAGATAGTCTTTCAGATCTTCTTCTTTTTTTAATGCTTCCTGTAATTTTTTATCTTCCATTGTTCTCTTCACCTCATAAAATTCTGTTTCATTTTTATTTCCGATTTCTGTAAAACGGATATTCCGATTTATATTTTGATAAAATATCATATTTCCCCATCAAGTCAATATGAAATATAATTGATAATTGTATTTTCAGACCTTTTATGCTATTGTATAAGTAATAATATTTTATCAGGAGGTTTCATATGGGACAGAGACGTACCAAAGTAGAAGTACTGAACGAAAAAATTTCCAAAATAGATTCCAAGATTGCTGCCTACACAGAGAAGATCGCAGCTCTGGAAGATGAGAAAACTGCTCTTGCAGCACAGCTGGAAGAAATTCATAAAGCAGCCAAGAAAGCAGAAGAAGCCGCAGAGCTGAAACGTCTTCTCAAACTGATGCGTAAGAAAGACATTTCTGTGGACGATCTGGAATCCATGATTTCCAAAGAAGACTGATTACAAAAAACCGGTTCCGAAGAATTTTTTCTTCCAAACCGGTTTTTATTTATGATCTTTTTATTTTATATCTTTTTATGATACGATCTGGATATTTCTGCAGTCCTTATATTCTCTGGAACAGTTTTCCGTCAGGATCACCGCTCCATCAAATGAAAAAAACGTCACCGCACTGATCTGTCCGAATTTGGAACTGTCGGATACTATGTATCTTTCCAGGCACTGCTCCATGGCCGTCCGTTTTACCAGTGCCTCGTTGGCCTCCGGTGTGGTAAATCCTTCTCTTAGCGTCATTCCATTGGTTCCAAAAAAACCCTTTGTAAAATGATAGTTTTTCAACATCTGCATGGCCTGGCTTCCGATCACCGCTTCTGTGGAACCTTTCAGTTCTCCGCCAATCAGCAGCACACGGACTCCCATCTGAGCCAGAGTCCTGGCATGAGAAACACCGTTGGTCACAAACGTCGCCCTGGACCCTTCCAGATGTTCCAGCATATATCCGGTAGTCGTTCCCGCATCCAGATATACGAAATCCTCCAGCTGGATCAGAGATGCCGCATAGGCTGCGATCTTCTTTTTTTCTTCGATATTAAGCTCGGATTTTTGGGCTACGGTAGGCTCATAGGCATTGACAGTATGTTCCAGTGCCACCGCACCGCCAAAAACCCTGGTCAGCTTCCCCGCCTTGTAAAGCGCCGTGATGTCTCTGCGGACCGTAGATTCCGATGCATCCAGGATATCTTTCAGCTCTGTTACTGTGACACTGTTTTTTTCTCTGAGAAGGCCGAGTATGATCTCATATCTCTGCTCCGTCAGCATATTTTTCCTCCTTTAAAAAAGACACCCCGACCAGACGGACCGGGATGTCTTCTGTTTACTCATTCTGAGATTACAGGTTCTCCTGCATGAATTTGCTTACTGCCTCGTATGCTGCATCCTCGTCTGCACCATCGAATGTGAAAGTAACCTCATGGCCTTTCTTTACGCCAAGTCCCATAAGTGCAAGAAGCTTTCTGCACTCTACAGTCTTGCCGTCTTTCTCGATTGTGATCTTGGACTCGAAACCTTTTACAAGTTTCACAAGCTCTCCTGCCGGACGTGCATGGATTCCTTCGTTATCTGTTACTACATACTTGAATTCTTTCATTTTTTATCCTCCAGGTTTTTATTTTTAATTTTAAAATTTAAGCAACTTTTTTCTTCAGTACACCGAGAAGTACAGCTGAGATCAGAGTTCCCACAACCAGTGCGACCAGATACATCAGTGCGTTACCTACAACCGGGAATACGAAGATTCCGCCGTGCGGTGCCATCAGTGTACAGTTGAAGAACATGGAGATCGCTCCGGCTACTGCGGAACCGACGATACAGGACGGAAGTACATGGATCGGGTCAGATGCTGCAAAAGGAATAGCTCCTTCTGTAATAAATGCAAGTCCCATGATAAAGTTTGTCGGTCCTGCCTCACGCTCTTCTTTTGTAAATTTGTCTTTAAACAGCAGGGATGCAAGGGCGATAGCGCATGGAGGAGTCATACCTCCCACCATAACTGCTGCCATAATATCATAGTTACCTGCCGCAATGGCTGCTGTACCAAATACATATGCTGCTTTGTTGAACGGGCCTCCCATATCAATGGCCATCATGCCACCGAGAACCAGCCCTAAAATTACTTTACTTGAATTTCCCATGCCTGTCAAGGCATTATTTAATCCTGTATTGATGCCGCCCATGATCGGCTCTACAATAAATGTCATACAAAGTCCCATAAGGAGGACACCAACAACCGGATAGATCAGTACAGGTGCTATTTTTTCCAGAGCTTCCGGAAGTTTGTCACAGACTTTACGAAGTCCCAGGATCAGATATCCTGCAAGGAAACCTGCAAGAAGAGCTCCAAGGAAACCGGATTTTCCGTTTGCCGCGATCATACCGCCTACAAGACCAACTGCAAGGGCCGGTCTGTCACCGATGGCCATTGCGATAAAGCCGGCCAGTACAGGGAGCATGAACCCAAATGCGGTTCCACCAATGTTTTTCAGAACAGCTGCTACCGGTGTGATGGTACCAAAGTTTGCTCTCTGGTCTGCCGGAAGGGAACTTAAATCTACACTTAAACCATCGATCAGGAATGCAAGGGCGATCAGGATACCACCACCAACAACCAGTGGAAGCATATGAGATACACCATTCATCAGCTGCATGTAGATCTTGTGGCCTGCTCCGCCGCCTGCTTTTGCGTTTGAGGAAGAACTCTGGCTGCCTGCTGCTGCATGATATACCGGAACATCTCCGGAGATCGCACGTTCAACCAGCTGGTCTGCCTTGCTGATTCCATCGGAAACCTGGCATTCGATGACTTTCTTTCCATCGAAACGATCCATGGGAACCTTGGCATCTGCTGCTACGATAATGCAGTCTGCTTCCTGGATCTCCTGATCCGTAAGTACATTTTTTGCTCCGCCGGAGCCTCTTGTCTCTATTTTAATGAAACAGTCTTTCGCCTTCGCTGCTTTTTCCAGTCCTTCTGCTGCCATGTAGGTGTGGGCAATACCTGTGGGGCAGGAAGTAACTGCCAGCAGTTTAGCTCTGGCTCCTTCGGAACTTCCTGTATCTGCCAGTCTCTCGTCGATATCTTTTTTCTCATCATCTGCCTTGTCGATAATCTCCATAAATTCATCTACGGATTTCGCATTACGCAAGGACTCTGTAAAATTGTCATCCATTAGCATCACGGAAAGTTTGCTGAGTACATCCAGATGAATGTTGTCTTCTGTATTCGGTGCCGCGATCAGGAAAAGAAGGGTGACCGGCTCATCGTCCAGTGCCTCAAATTCCACGCCGTTTTTTACTACCATGGCAGCAAGTCCCGGTTTCTTTACCGCATCACATTTTCCATGAGGAATGGCGATTCCCTCACCGATTCCTGTTGTACTTTCTTCCTCTCTTAAATACACCTGTTTCCGATAAGCTTCCCGGTCGCTGATCTTTTCACTTTTTACCATAAGATCTACGGCCATATCCAGCGCTTCGGATTTGGTCTTCGGTGCTGCATCCAGCGATATGCTTCGTTTGTCAAGCAGATCTGTGATTCTCATCTTCCCTTCTCCTTTCTTATTTACCCCTCTGTTACCTGTTTATATACTGCCTGAATCTCTTCCTTTGTTGCAAGATTTTCAGAAAATGCACTTGCGCTTCCTGCGGAAATTCCCATATGGAAAGCGTATTCGTAATCCTGTTTTTCCATCCAGCCTGCCATAAAGCCTGCTACCATGGAATCTCCGGCTCCTACACCGTTTACCAGTGTTCCCTTCGGTGCCGGTTTCTCAAATACCTGACCGTCTTCTGCTACCAGGACAGCGCCTTCACCGGCCATGGAGATCAGCACGTTTCTGGCTCCTTTTTCCTGGAGCTTCTTTCCGTAAGGGATCACATCCTGACGGTTCTTAAGCTCTACGCCGAAGATTTCTCCAAGCTCATGGTTATTGGGCTTCACCAGGAACGGATGATACTTCAGGACATTTACAAGAAGATCTCTCGTTGCATCCACAACGATCATCACGCCTCTTCCGTCCAGTCTCGCCATAATCTTCTCATACATGTCATCCGGCATGGATGATGGAATGCTTCCTGCCAGGAAAAGCACATCTCCTTCTTTCAGTGTGTCAAGTTTCTCCATCAGCTCCTGAACTTTTTCTGCGCTGATCTTCGGTCCCATTCCGTTAATCTCGGTTCCATCAATGGATTTCAGCTTCAGGTTGATTCTGGAAACGCCTTCCGGGATCTTGATAAAATCGGATTTCACTCCCATTTCTTCAAGCTTTCTTACAATCTCATCTCCTACGAATCCTGCCATGAAACCAAGTGCTGTATTCTCAATTCCAAGGTTCATCAGCACGGTGGAAACGTTGATTCCTTTTCCCCCCGGAAGCATCAGCTCGGAACTGGTTCTGTTGGTAAGTCCAAGTTTAAAATCTTCCACGGAAACGATATAGTCCAAAGATGGATTAAAAGTAACTGTGCAGATCATTTTTTCTCCTCCCATATTTCTATAATTGCGGCTTTCTGACCGCTTTTTGTTGTTTCTCATTTGTTGAGCTTAGTATACTTCCAAATTCATTCAAAGTCAATCAAACTAGTTCACAAAATTCATGACTGATTTTGGTTGAGTTTGCACAAAAAAAGTGCATCATACCTAGTTTTTCCAGGTCAACACACTTTTATTCTGATCTTGTTTGAATGTTTTTGACTGTATTTTATTATCATTCCAGTTATATCAATAAATCAGCATATTTATTTTTCTAATTTTTACCCATTTCGTTCACGTTCATTCATATACAGTGAAGATAAATATTCTTCTGATATTTTTTCATCAGCTCTTTCGTCACCGTATCCTCTTCAAACCGAACTCCTCCGATCTGACGTACCGGCATGATTCCCATCAGAGAATTGGTCACAAAACATTCCTGATACCATTTCAGATCCTGAACACAGATATCTGTTTCTTTTACCTCTTCACTTTCACAGAGATACTCCCGCAGGATTCCGGGAAGAAGACCGCAGCTGACTTCCGGTGTGCAGATCACACCTTTTCGCACAAAAAAAACATTACTCACAGTTCCTTCCGAAATCTGCTCCTTTGTATTAAGAAAAAGTCTCTCGTCCATTCCAGCAGCCGCAGCATTTCTTTTTTCCAGGATACAGTCTCCGTAATTCATAGTCTTATGATATACCAGCGGAGAAGTTTCATTTCGTTTTACCTCACTGATATCCATGTAAAAACCCTTCTCATATTTCTCAGGTGTATAATGATTGGCACGCAGAGAAAAAACTTCGTTTTCTTTTGTGAGCATCACCTTTAATCCGCAGTGTTCCAGATTTCCAAATTCATCCTGTACTTCTTTCTGCGCTTTCTGTTCTTCCAGATACTTTACGATCTTCTGCGCTGTGATGCCCCGCTCTGCAAGATCACCTAGATTCAGGAATGCAGCTGCACGCTCCAGTCTTTTCAGATGCTTTTCCAGAAGTATGGGGGCTCCCTGCTCGATCCCTATTGTTTCAAAAGCTCCAAGACCAAACTGAAAACATTCGTCCAGTATCACGTTCATATATGTTCTCCTCTTTTCTTATATCCACACATTGTGCTCCTGTACTGTCCAATAAGATCATCCGCGTTTGCTACTGCAACGCCTCCAGGATTGCTTTGGCTTTCTGCAAAGTTTCTTCATATTCAAATTCCAGATCTGACTCTGCAGTGATCCCGCCCCCAACACCAAGATGATATTTTCCTTCCTTATAAAGTGCTGTACGGATCACAATATTGAAATCACAGCTTCCATCCAGTGTCAGATATCCGATAGAACCTGTGTAAAGATTACGTTTACCATGCTCCAGCTCGTCAATGGTCTCCATAGCCCGGTATTTCGGTGCACCTGTGATGGAACCGCCCGGAAATGCAGCTTCCAGAAGATCCATAACGTTTTTGTCATCTGCAAGTGTTCCTTCTATATCAGATACCAGATGAAAAACCGTTGCATAAGCTTCCACTGTAAAAAGTTCTGTTACTTTTACACTTCCAGGCGTGCATACCCTGTTTAGATCATTTCGTTCCAGATCTACGATCATCAGAAGCTCACTTTTATCTTTTCCGGAATCTTTCAGTTCCTTCCGGAGCATTTCGTCTTCCTCAAGTGTTGCACCACGTTTTCGGGTTCCTTTTATCGGACGGGTATTTACATGACGGTCTTTCATTTTCAGAAAACGTTCCGGAGATGCACAGATGATCTGATAATCCCCAAAATCCATATATCCGCCAAATGGTGAAGGATTGTTTTTTCGAAGGTCATAAAAAACATCCAAAGGCTGCTTTTCACTTTCAATGGTCAGCTGCTGGGTCATATTGGCGATATAAATATCCCCTTCTATGATATAACGGATCATCCGATCTACAGCCTGTTTGTACTCTTCTTTTTCAAAGTTTGGGTGAACCTGGATCTTAAATTTCTCACGGTGAGAAACCGGATCAGTTATCTTTTTCTCTGCCTCTGATACTGATATCTTACCAAATTTCACATTTTCCTGAATCTCTTTTTCCATTGACCGGATCAGCTCCGGGGCATTCCCTGTGATTCCGTTGGACACAAGATAAGTTCTTTTTTCCCTGCAGTCTTCCACGATAAAACAGTCATAAAATGTCAGTACTGCTTCCGGGATCGTCACAAGATCTTTTTCTCCTGTAGGAACTCCCATCTGTTCTCTTCCATAATCATAGGAAAAATATCCTATCGCACCGGATACGATCGGCAGCGGACATTCATTCTTATCCTCATGTGTATTAAGATATTCCCGCATGTAATCTTCGAATGTTTTTCCTGTTTCAGGTTTTCCGTTAACTGTAAATGTGTCTCCGTCTTTTACCAGTTTGAGATAGGGAGCTCTTCCTATAATAGAGTACCGCCCCAGATCATTTACAAGGGAAGAATCCAGAAAAGCACACCCTGCTTCTTTCTCGTAGATGCGGAAGATATCTGCTGCCGGAATGTATGGTTTCAGTTCTTTTATGATACGCTGATTATTATACATGTTTTACTCCTTATGCTGTTTTCTCTGTCAGTTCTTCTTTTTCTTCCTGAAACCGCTCCGCGATCTTACAAAAATTTTCCAGAAGTTCGTGCCCATATTCTGTAAGAACAGCTTCCGGATGGAACTGCACTCCATACAGAGGAAGTGTTTTATGGGAAATTCCCATCACCGCTCCATCTTCCGAAACTGCATCTACCTGATATTCTTCCGGCAGGCTGTCTCCGCGAACGATCAGCGAATGATATCTTGTTACCTTGAATTCTTCCGGCAGCTCTGCGAATACACCTGTTCCGTAGTTGTGGATCTCTGTAACTTTCCCGTGCATAGGACGGCTGCCTTTTTCTACTACTGCGCCTGCACAGTGTCCCAGAACCTGATGTCCCAGACAAACACCCAGAATCGGAATCCTGCCCTGAAATCTTTTTACCGCTTCTACACAAAGTTCTGCATCCCAGGGTCTTTTCGGACCTGGAGAGAGGATGATTCCTTCAGGGTTCAGTTCTTCCAGTTCCTCCAAAGTGATCTCATCACAGCGTTTCACCAGGATCTCTCTTCCCAGTTCCTGAAAATATGCTTTCAGATTATAAACAAATGAATCAAAATTATCGATCATTATATACATGATTTTTCCTCCCAACAGTAAAGACAAAAAAAGAGATAACAACAGGCATGCCTAATAAACATGCACAGTCGTTATCCCTTACGGTCCGTAATCTGTACGTTCAATATAGATTATTATTTCTGGTTCTTGGTCTCCTCATAATGATGGATGTCAGCCAGTACTGCGTTTACATCAAGTCCATGTACCATGCATGCCTCCTCAAGAGACTCACCGATAGAAGATGGGCAGCCGATGCAGTGCATTCCTTCCTGCATAAGAATGTATGCGATCTTCTCATCGT
>ENA-OUQW01003520-OUQW01003520.1-human-gut-metagenome-genome-assembly--contig:-NODE-3520-length-11227-cov-12.970820_pt1 | contig 11227 bp, 9 predicted proteins | sample MGYA00248464_ERZ548849 | MGnify/ENA primary metagenome ERZ548849 (study PRJEB26491, sample SAMN04978193) | human gut metagenome | host: Homo sapiens | study: EMG produced TPA metagenomics assembly of...
CCGGCATATTCGACGCCATTCAACATGACTGAATTGCCCATGATCTACTCCTTTCGATGGAACGCGGGTTATTGAGCGTACTTTTTGAAGTTTTCAGCTTGTTCCAGAACCTCCTTGTAGACATCATCAATGGTTACGGGGGGATAGTCAAATTCATCCAGTAGCAGTATGAGGTCAACTTGCAGATTTGCCTTAATGTCATCACGGGTAGACCAGTCGGTGTATTTAGCTTTGTCATCGACAATAATCTTAATCCGCTTTGACAATTCAATCATCTTATCGTCCGGGTACTCGAACTCATACTTCTTGGCAACCGCCTTGAGAATGTCATAAAAGGCTTTTTCCTCGTAGTCAATTCCCATGCCCTTGAAGGAGTCTTTTTCCTTTTTGAGTTCTTCAAGGAGCTTCGCAAGCTGCTCCGCCACATCGTCAAGGACTTCATTAGCAAAAGCCTCATCACGACGGCGATTGTTGTACTCATCAACAACCCGCTTGAGGCGGTCTGAGAACTCCATGCCCATAATGCGGTTGACCTTTTTATACTCATCAATCGCCTGAGAGAGAAGCCGCTGCAATACCTTGATTTTAGTGTTCGGTAATTGGATCGCGTTGATCTTATCCAGATACTCGTCACTGAAAATATCAACAGAGATATGCTTTCCCGTTTCAAACAATTCCTCTATACCATCAGATTGAATTGCACCTTCAAGAAGTTCACGGACACGGGCATTCATTTGTGAAATGTCAGGGGCATCACCCTTTGTGAGTTTGAAAAGAATAGAGCGCACAGCACAGTAGAAGTGCAGATAGTCCTTTTCTTTATCAGAGATAGCCTCACTTGAACTGCATAGGTTGAACGCTTGTTTCATGCGTTTGACTGCCGCCATAAAGCGAGTTTCCAAATCTTCCGTGAGCTGTACATACTCAACAGCCCGATTGAGGCAAGCAAGCTGCTCTTTCGGTGAGCCGTTGAAGTAATCCGTGCTATTGAAGTTGTGGAACATCTGAGCCAAGACATCGAGCTGGTCTTTAACAATCGTGATAGACTGCTCGACGCCTTCAAACTCATCGCTCTCAAAGTTGGTGTATTTCTTGAGGGCGAGATTCATGTTTTTCTTAATGCCGATGTAGTCCACGATCAAGCCCTTGTCCTTGCCGGTATAGACGCGGTTGACGCGGGAAATCGTCTGGATAAGGCTGTGCTGCTGGATGGGCTTGTCGATGTAGATTGTGTCGAGTGCCGGTACGTCGAAGCCGGTAAGCCACATATCAACAACGATGGCAATTTTGAAGTTTGATTTAACGTTCTTAAACTGACGGTCAAACTCCTTGCGATCATCTTTCGTTCCCAGCATTTCATAAAGCTCAGGCTCATCATCTTTATTTCGCGTCATGATGAGCTTGATCTTCTCGATGGGTTTGAGTTCCTTTTTCTCTTTTTCCGTCAGTTGAACCCCGTCAGGGCAAACCTTTTTCTCTGCCCATTCCGGTCTCATTCCAACTATAATCTGATAAAAAGCGTATGCAATCTTGCGATTAGAGCAGACAAACATTGCTTTTCCTGCAACGGTAGCTCCTTCGGCAACGCGGGTCTCATAGTGGTTAATGAAGTCCTCCGCAACTGCGTGAAGTCGGTCAGGATCACCGATGATCGCATCAATATGAGCAACCGCCTTCTGGCTTTCCTCAATCTGATGCTCATTTGCACCTTCAACAGCACAGCGGTCATAATAATCTTCAATTTCCCGAACCTTTGCCTGATCAAGAGTGACCCGTGCAGCGCGTCCGTCGTAGACAAGGTTGACTGTGATACCGTCTTTGACCGCCTCTGTCATTGTGTAGGCATCGACAACCGGACCGAAGACTTCAATCGTGCCATCTACGGGCGTGCCGGTGAAACCGACATAGGTAGCATTGGGGAGAGAATCGTGTAGGTACTTTGCGAATCCATAGCTTCGCTCTACACCTTCGGCAGTGACCTTGACTTTCTGATCGAGGTTTATCTGACTACGGTGTGCTTCATCGGATATGCAGATCACATTCGCTCTATCCGTCAGAAGCTCCAAGTCCTCGGTGAACTTTTGGATGGTGGTCATGTACACCCCACCGCTTGCCCTGCCTTGAAGTTCCTGACGCAGCTTTTCGCGGGAATCAATGCTCACAACGGTTTCGTCACCAATGTACTTCTTGGATGCTACAAACTGCTTTGAGAGCTGGTCATCCAAATCCGTTCGGTCGGTAATAATCAGGATTGTAGGGCTATGGAAGAAGGTACTCTTCATAAGCATTCTTGTGAGGAAGAGCATAGTATAGCTTTTTCCGCAGCCTGTCGCGCCGAAGTATGTGCCGCCCTTGCCGTCCCCCTCCGGTCTGAGATGTGCCTTGATATTCTCAAACAGCTTGACCGCAGCAAAATACTGAGGATAGCGGCAGACGATTTTGAGGTCTTTGTCCGAGCTATCAGGGAAATAGACAAAATCCTTGATGACTGCCAAAAGCCGTTCTTTGCGGAACAGTCCACTCACCATAGTTACAAGGGAATTGATGCCGTCCAATTCCTTATCGTCAGCTTCAATCTTTCTCCACGCATAGAAGAAGTCATACGGGGAGAAGAAGGAACCGTATTTATTATTTGCACCATCGCTTATGACGATGAAGGCGTTATACTTGAAGAGTTCAGGAATATCACGGCGATAACGCACGGTAAGCTGAGTATAGGCGTCCATGATCGTTGTGTTTTCTTTGACTGCGCTCTTGAACTCAAGCACAACAACAGGAATGCCGTTGATGAAGACAATCCCGTCCGGTATGCGTAGCTGGTTGTTGATGCCTTCAATTTCAAATTGATTGACGATCTTGAACACGTTTTTCTCTGGCTCATCAAAGTCAATCAGCTCAATGAAAATGTCTTTCTTTGTGTGATCCTCACGGTTGAAGATGAAGCCGTCACAAATCATTTTGCAGACTGCTTTGTTTGCTTCGTAGATCGTACCGGAAATAGACCTCAGGCGAAGGATGATGCTATCAACTTCGCTTGGGGTAAGTCCCTCTGAGGCATACCTGTTCAGGAGGTATTTCCGCAGATCGTCGATAAGCAGAACCTCAGAGCGTTCACGGTGGATCTGCTCACCATTCAAATAGATATACCCTTCATCTTGAAACAAATCCATGATGGACATTTCAAGAGAATGCTCATTGAAGTTCGCCATTATCATTTCCCCCTAACTGCCTCTGCATTTCTGCTTCAAAGGCTTTTTCACTTTGCTGGAAGTCGTACTCCTGATACTTCAAACCCAGACGTGCCAGCATGAGTGTACCTTCCCAGTCATCTATATTTGAGTATTGAGTTGCGTGGTTTACATCTGTGAGAATACCAAGAAACAAGCCCGTACAATCAAGCGCAAAGTCTATCATTTCCTGAACGTCCGGATAGGAAATAGGGTAACGATTCGGAAGGTTTTCACTGTTCACGATGCGCTTCTCATCGTTGTGGGCATAGAGTTTGTTTCTCTGCATTCGGATGTTATCTCTCTTTTTACTCAGTCCGTTGAACCGCTTCTGATATAGGTCTAAAAATTCTGGAAAAGTCAAATCCACCCGAACAGGAACATTGTCCGCATCAGGAATATCAAACGCGGCGAAGAGTTTTCTATCTGCCTCAACCCGATCCTTAAAAAAGCATTCCTCTTGCGGCTTGAGTTGGTGCTGATATGGGATCGGGTAGAAAAAGGTTGTTCCGTCATGATCCACCGTCAAAGTTTCTCTGTACTTCGGGAAAAGGTCTTGATTTCCCTCGCATTTAACAAGGAGGGTTCCAATGGACACGACACCATTCGAGGTATCATACAGTTTGGCAATCTCCATGAAACAGGCTTTCATCAGAGCATCATAGACTGTATGGTAGAATGCTGGCGAAACCTTCATCTCTTCGGCATAATTACGTTGGTTCTTCCGATACTGCTGCATGATCAGGTAGTAGGCTTTTGCGTCGAAAGCTCCCTGGTGAAGTTCTTCGGCAATTCTGATCAATGTTTCCTTGTCCATTTTCGTCCCTCCCTTCGTAGGAAAATGATAATTTAGAAGCGGTACTGGCGGCGTCGCATTCTAAGATGTTTTTTTCAAAAGACACATCAGAACACTCCAAATTGGGTGAGCTAATGACTTTCGGTAACGGAAAATCGCGCCCGAAAACAGATGGACCTATCCCTGTTTACGGAGGAAATGGCGTTCTTTCCTACACAGACCATCACAACATTGAAAACGCAGTCCTAATCGGTCGTGTTGGTGCATATTGCGGAAGCGTTTACCTTGAACAAGGAATATGCTGGGTAAGCGACAATGCAATTTTCGCAAAATCAAAAATCACAAAGGATGAGTTTTTCGATTATTTCCTTTTGAAGAGACTGAATCTTTTCAATCACCACGTTGGAACTGGTCAGCAGTTGCTCACGCAGGAAATCTTAAATAATATAGAAGTTCCAAAGCCGGTCACTGAACAGATAGAACTCTTTAATCGAAAAGCTACATCAATTTTTGAAACCATTTTCACAAACAGCCGTGAGATCATTCGGCTTCAAGAGCTATCTGATTTGCTGCTTTCTCGATTGGCTGGCTAAGCCGCTAAATTATCATTTACAGTCCACAACTCTCACCAGTGGCGAGAGTTTTACCACAAGGAACTGCCACTGATTGTCGTTCTCTGAGTTAAAACAAAGGAGAAACGACAATGAAAGAACATCTAATTCAAGAAGTGCAGCGGCAGATGCTTCCGTATCTGAACAATGCACAGCTCAAGCAGCTTAAAGCTGTACTTGAGAAGGCACTGACCGGCGTAACAGTCCATCGAGACAAAGCTGCTGATGTAAGTGAAAGCGTAGACACGGTTTCCTTGTTTATCACAGCCAAGCGAATTGAGGGCTGCTCGGAAAAAACGCTGAACTACTATCGCCAGACCATCTTTGCAATGCTGTCCGGCATTGGAAAATTGGCGCAGGAAATCACCACAGAAGACTTGCGCAGGTATCTCACGGACTACCAAACGCAAAGAAAATCCAGCAAGGTCACGATTGATAACATTCGCAGGATTCTATCCAGCTACTTCTCGTGGATGGAGGATGAAGATCATATCGTGAAAAGTCCGGTTCGCCGCATACATAAGGTCAAAACGGCGAAGGTAATCAAAGAGACTTATTCAGACGAGACTTTGGAGATCATGCGAGATAACTGCTCTTCTATCCGTGATCTCGCCATGATTGATCTGTTGGCATCCTCTGGAATGCGTGTCGGAGAAATGAGCGCACTCAACAGAGATGACATCAATTTCAACGAGCGCGAATGCGTAGTGTTCGGAAAAGGCAGCAAGGAAAGAATCGTTTACTTCGATGCCAGGACGAAGATTCACCTTCAAAACTATTTGGAGAGCCGTAGTGACAGCAATCCCGCTTTGTTTGTTTCTCTGGCATCCCCACATGGGCGGTTACAGATCGGCGGTATTGAAAGACGATTGCGGGAGTTGGGACGACGACTGGATTTGCCTCGTGTCCACCCACATAAGTTCCGAAGAACATTGGCAACATCAGCCATAGATAAAGGAATGCCCATAGAGCAAGTCCAGCAGCTCTTAGGGCATCAGAAGATCGACACGACCATGCACTATGCTATGGTCAAACAGCAAAACGTCAAGCTGGCACACAGAAAATACATAGGGTGAGGTGTCACAATGAAAGAAGGATATAGGCTGCTTGGAGACTTCATTCGCCAAGTCGATGTCAGGAACACAGACGGAAAAGAGGAAAACCTTTTTGGTGTTTCCGTCCAAAAGATGTTCATTCCCTCTATTGCAAACACGATTGGTACCGACTTTACGAAATACAAGGTAGTCAAACGGGGGCAGTTTACCTACATTCCAGATACTTCTCGGCGTGGAGACAAAATTGGTATTGCTCTTCTAATGGATTATGATGAGGGGCTTGTCAGCAATATCTATACCGTTTTTGAAGTGAAAGATGAAAACGAGCTACTGCCCGAATACCTAATGCTCTGGTTCAGCAGACCGGAGTTTGATCGTTATGCACGTTTTAAGTCTCACGGCAGCGTCCGGGAAATTATGGACTGGGATGAAATGTGCAAGGTTGAACTGCCTGTCCCCTCTATCGAGAAGCAACGCAGCATTGTAAAGGCATACAATACGATTACGGATCGGATTGAACTCAAGCGGAAGATAAATGATAATTTAGCGGCTCAAATGCGAGCATATTTCAAGGAATATACAGCAAATAACGCTTCAATAACAGGCAAACTCAAAGATTACTCAGTTATGCAGTACGGTTACACTGAAACAGCTACCACCGAACCAGTTGGACCGAAGTTCTTGCGTATAACAGACATCGCTCAAAATTATATTGATTGGAATGGTGTACCATATTGTCCAATCAGCGAGGGAAATCATGAAAAATATGTTCTCTCGGAAGGCGATGTCGTTGTAGCTCGGACAGGAGCAACCGTGGGGTATGCTAAAATGGTCGGCAGAAATATTCCCGATTCTGTATTTGCATCGTTCCTTGTTAGAATAAGACCCATTGATGACGAATACAGATACTACTTTGGACTTGCAATTACATCTGCCGAGTTCCTTAATTTTGTTCAGACGAACGCTGGGGGTTCAGCTCAACCGCAAGCAAATCTTCCGCTTTTAGGGGAATTTGAGCTTTCTATTCCTAATAAGCAAAGTCTGCCAGAGTTCAACACAAAGATTTCCTCGTTTCTCGGAGTTATCGAGTCTAATGAAACGGAAATATCAAAGCTCCACGAGGTCAAAGATACTATGGTGAAGATGTTATCAAGCCGCTAAATTATCATTTACCGTCCATTACTCTCACCAGTGGCGAGAGTTTTACCCTAAGAACTGCCACTGTAAAGTCGTTCTCTGAGAATATTCAAAGGAGATACGACAATGAAAGAACAACTAATTCGAGAAGTGCAGCGTCAGATGCTTCCGTATCTGAACAACGCACAATTAAAACAGCTTCAAGGCGTCCTTGAAGGGGTGTTGAGTGGCGTAGAGTTGAGCCGCAGCGCAGGTATGGTAGACAGTGCAAAGGTTGATACGGTTGCCTGTTTCATCAACGCAAAACGCATTGAAGGCTGCTCAGAAAAAACCTTGAGCTATTACCGTCAGACCATTGTGTCAATGCTATCCGGCATTGACAAAGAACCACAAGAGATCGTAACTGAGGACTTGCGAAAGTACCTAACAGAGTATCAGGCAAACCGTAAGTCAAGCAAGGTCACAATAGATAATATCCGCCGCATTTTGTCCAGCTACTTTTCGTGGCTTGAAGACGAGGACTACATCGTGAAAAGTCCGGTGCGCCGGATTCACAAGGTAAAAACAGCAAAAGTGATCAAGGAAACTTACACCGACGAGGCATTGGAAATCATGCGGGACAACTGCTGCAATGTCCGCGATCTTGCGATGATAGACCTTCTTGCGTCCTCTGGAATGCGTGTTGGTGAGATGGTTGCCCTTAACCGCGATGACATCAACTTCAATGAACGGGAATGCGTTGTTTTCGGAAAAGGGAGTAAGGAACGGATCGTTTATTTCGATGCCAGGACAAAAATCCATCTCCAAAACTATCTGGAAAGCCGCACAGACACCTGTTCAGCGTTATTCGTCTCTTTGACTGCACCGCACGACCGTTTGCAGATCGGCGGTGTAGAAAGACGGCTTCGAGAGCTGGGAAAAAGGCTACATTTGCCTCGTGTCCATCCACATAAGTTCCGAAGAACAGTGGCAACATCAGCCATAGACAAAGGAATGCCCATAGAGCAAGTCCAGCAGCTCTTAGGGCATCAGAAAATCGATACCACCATGCACTATGCAATGGTGAAACAACAGAATGTGAAGCTGGCACATAGAAAATACATCGGATAGGATGGAGAAGATAATGCCGGAATATAGACAATACGAACTAGGAAGCGTATGTGCTCGTTTGAGTAGCGGAAAAGGAATCCCTGCAAGTCAGGTTTTTAACGAGGGAGCATTTCCCGTATATGGTGGAAATGGACTTCGAGGCTATACAGATCACTCAAACTTTAGGGGTGACTGCGCAATTATTGGTAGGCAGGGAGCTTTCTGCGGAAATGTAAGGTACTTTAACGGTGAGGCGTATATGACCGAACACGCTGTTGTTGTGTGCGCAGACGAATGTCACAATACTCGTTATTTGGCGTATCTGCTTTCGCAGATGAATCTTGGGAGATTGTCTGGACAGTCGGCACAGCCTGGACTCTCGGTGAAAACCTTGGCAAAACAAGTTATTGAACTACCACCGTTGGATGTGCAAAACAAAGTTGTTGCGGTATTGTCATCTCTTGATTCAAAAATCGCGCTAAATGAAAAGATAAACGATAATTTAGAGCAGCAAGCAATGGCATTATATCGACAAATGTTTGTTGAAAACAACAATGATGCCCGCCGAGAGTGCCGCGCTGATGAATACTTTGATATTTCAATCGGTAAGACTCCACCGCGCAAGGAAGCACAGTGGTTTTCCATGAATCCTACTGATTGCATTTGGGTGTCAATTTCTGATATGGGAAGATGCGGTATGTACATCGCAGACAGTTCGGAATACTTGACCCATGAATCCGTGGATAAATTCAATATCAAAGTTGTTCCTGATAACACTGTACTTCTCAGTTTCAAGCTGACAGTGGGTCGTGTTGCAATTACCGATGGCGCAATGGTGACCAACGAAGCCATTGCACACTTCAAAACAGACAAGCCCGAAATCAACGAGTATCTGTACTGCTACTTGAAGGATTTCAACTATCAAACGATGGGTAGTACCTCATCCATTGCCACGGCAGTTAATTCAAAAATCATAAAAGCTATGCCGTTTGTTATTCCAACAGACGCAGAATTAGTGTCATTTCACTCTGCGACTGCTCCAATGTTTGAGATGATCAAAACACGCCAGCGAGAGAACACACGATTGGCTGAACTCCGCGATTCACTCCTGCTCAAGCTCATGTCCGGCGAGATTGATGTCTCTGCCGTCCAACTCTAAGCCGCTAAATTATCGTTTATCTCCGTGTTAGCTTGAATTTTACTGTCTATTGCAGTCAGCACAGAAATAATAGCCTGTTGCTTTTCAAGTGATGGATATGAAACCATCATTCGCTTGAAGTCCTTTAGAATAATACGCGGAATCGCTGATCCGGAACCATAGTTGTCTTTGACGTCCTGCCTAAATGATGGTGTACGCAAGACATAGTAAAGGAAGTCAGGCAGTATCTTTGATTTATCGCACCGTAGAATAGCGATAGATGAGAGCAATGCTGGCTTTTCCCTTTGGCGATAGATTATTATATCTTCAAAGAAACGAGCCCCATCTTTTCCTATCAGAATGTCATCAATTTGGGGGACGCAACCGTTTCTCTTGAGTGTTTCATAATCATCATTGCTAATCATCCGACATGATGCGAAATCAAAACCATAGTCCGTGAAATCCTTGACGGAAACCATATACTTCCCGTCATTTACACTTTTAGGGCTTGAATGAGAACCGTCTGTGACAAGAACGCACACATCGTTAATCGTTGAATGATTCCACTCAGATGTCATATCCAATCGCCCCCAGTCGTTCTTTGATCTGAGCTTCAAGCTCATGAGACTTGGTGAAAAGCTCGGACAGTTCAGAAGTCAGACGTCCCATTTTCTCTTCAAACGGCTCACCGTCATCTTCCTGCTCTTCAATGCCGACATACCGCCCTGGAGTGAGAATGTAATCCTGCTTTGCGATGTCCTGCGTAGTGACAACAGCACAGAAGCCCTTTTCATCTTCAAGCGTTCCTTCAACGAATGCGTTGTAGGTGTCGGCAATTTTCTTGATGTCTTCATCCGTCAGTTCGCGCAGCTTCCGCGTAACCATAGTGCCGAGTTTCCGTGCGTCGATGAATAGTGTCTTGCCTTTCTGCTTCTTGTTCTTTGCAAGGAACCAGAGCGATACCGGGATCTGCGTCGTGTAGAATAGCTGCGTCGGCATTGCAACGATACAGTCCACAAGGTCAGCATTGATAATGTTTTTGCGGATTTCGCCTTCACCGCCGGACTGCGAGGAAAGCGAACCATTTGCAAGCACCATACCGATACGTCCATTCGGGGCGAGATGCCAGATCATGTGCTGCAACCATGCAAAGTTGGCGTTGCCAGCAGGAGGCGTACCATACTGCCAACGGACATCATCAACGAGTTTATCTGCACCCCAGCCGGAGAGATTGAAGGGCGGATTTGCCATAATGAAGTCTGCCTTGAGCTGAGGGTGGCAATCGTTAAAGAACGTGTCCGCATTAAACTTGCCGAGGTCGGCTTCAATACCGCGAATGGCAAGATTCATCTGCGCCATCTTCCATGTGGTCGGGTTGGAGTCCTGACCAAAAACGGAAATCTTGTTGATGTTGCCGCCGTGATTTTCGATGAACTTTGCGGACTGAACGAACATACCGCCAGAGCCGCAGCACGGGTCATAAACACGCCCATTAAACGGCTGCAACACTTCAACAAGGGTACGCACAACGCAAGAGGGAGTATAGAACTCACCGGCAAGTTTGCCTTCTTGCTCGGCAAACTTGGAGAGACAGTATTCGTATGTCCGACCAAGAATGTCCTTACTGTTTCCATGCTCGATCATCTGAATGTTGGTGAAGAGATCAACCACTTCACCAAGACGCCGCTTGTCCAGCTCTGGACGGGCGAAGTTCTTAGGAAGAATATCTTTGAGGCGCTTGTTTTCTTTCTCGATACTGCGCATTGCGTCATCAATCACCGTGCCAATTTCCGGCGTGTGAGCGGCAGCAGCAATCGCACTCCATCGTGCATTCTCAGGGACAAAGAAGATGTTTTCGGCAGTGTATTCGTCCTGATCCTCTTCAAATCCATCGCCTTCTTCAACCAGTTCCTTGTACTTTGCCTCGAAGCGATCAGAAATGTATTTCAAGAAAATCAATCCGAGGACGACGGACTTGTATTCGGATGCGTCGATGTTTCCGCGCAGGACGCAAGCCGCGTCCCAGATTTGTTTTTCAAAGCCGATATTGCTTGTGTTATTCTCAGCCATTTCAGCAACCTCCAAAGTTATAGTTTCACACTTACTATTCTACAAAAAAAGCTGTACGAAAAACCGGACTCAGTTCTTGTCCGTTCGCACAGCCTCACATATAT
>ENA-OUQW01003529-OUQW01003529.1-human-gut-metagenome-genome-assembly--contig:-NODE-3529-length-11198-cov-3.620659_pt1 | contig 11198 bp, 8 predicted proteins | sample MGYA00248464_ERZ548849 | MGnify/ENA primary metagenome ERZ548849 (study PRJEB26491, sample SAMN04978193) | human gut metagenome | host: Homo sapiens | study: EMG produced TPA metagenomics assembly of...
GAAGATTTCCAGAATGGAACTGATCGTTCAGAAGATTTTTGAGCGTGCCGGAGAACATCCGGAGGTAATCCCGGATCTTAAGAAGCTGATGGATTATTATCTTCCTATGACGGTGAAACTTCTGGATGCCTACGAAGATATGGACGGACAGCCTGTACAGGGCGAGAATATCACAGCTTCCAAGAAAGAGATTGAGGAAACCATTGATACACTGAATGTTGCTTTTGAAAAACTTCTGGATTCCATATTCCGGGATACCGCCTGGGATGTATCTACGGATATTTCTGTGTTACATACGGTTCTGGCACAGGAAGGTCTGACAGAAGATGATTTCGAAAAAATGAAACAGAATGCGGAAATGAAATAAGTACAACGAGCAGATGAGAAAACAAATCGCAGATGACTGCCGGAAGGTACAGCTGATTAAGGAGAAGATTATGGGAGAAGAATTTAAGGACTTTGAGGTGGAAGCCCCGGTGCTGACTCTGGAACCGGATCTTACAGAAGAAAAAGAAGAAATTGCGGCAAAAGAACCGGAGAAACCGCAGGAACCTGCAGTGGAGGAACCGGTGTTATCTCCTCAGGAACAGAAAATCGTAGAAGATTTTGCGGCAAAGATCGATATTGAAAATACGAACCAGATCCTCCAGTATGGAGCTGGTACGCAGAAAAAAATGGCAGATTTTTCTGATGCGGCACTGGTAAATGTGAAGACCCAGGATCTTGGAGAGGTGGGAGAGCTGCTTGCAAATGTGGTAGGAGAACTGAAAGATTTTGATGCCACAGAAGAAAAGGGACTCTTCGGTTTCTTCAAAAAACAGACAGCGAAGGTGGAAACCCTGAAAAACCGTTACACAAAAGCCGAGGGAAATGTGACGAAAATTACAGAAGCCCTGGAACAGCACCAGATGCGCCTGATGAAGGACTCCGCTGTGCTAGATAAGATGTATGAGCAGAATCTGGCATATTTTAAAGAACTTTCCATGTACATCCTTGCAGGCAAAAAGAAACTTCAGGAAGTCCGGGAAGGAAAACTTAGGGAACTTCATCAGAAAGCAGCGGCAAGCGGACTTCCGGAAGATGCACAGGCAGCCAATGATCTGGAAAACAAATGTGACCGTTTTGAGAAGAAGCTTCATGATCTGGAGCTGACCAGAACCATTTCCATGCAGACAGCACCACAGATCCGTATGATCCAGAACAATGACACCACCATGATCGAGAAGATCCAGACCACCATTGTAAATACCATTCCCCTCTGGAAAAGCCAGATGGTTCTGGCTCTCGGAATTGCACATTCCACAGAAGCCGCACAGGCACAGCGGCAGGTTACAGATCTTACCAATGAGCTTTTGAAGAAAAACGCGGAAACTCTCCACCTGGCATCTGTGGAAACCGCAAGGGAGTCCGAGAGAGGCATTGTAGATATTGAAACTCTGAAAAAGACCAATCAGGAGCTGATCCAGACACTGGATGATGTGATGAAGATTCAGCAGGAGGGCCGTGAGAAACGTCAGGCAGCAGAAGCAGATATGAGACGTATGGAAAATGAGCTGAAAACAAAACTGCTGGAGATCCGGCGTTAAGCGTAAGAGCGAAAAGATAGTTCAGAAAGGAAAGGCAGGGCGTTTGAAGACACCTGCCTTTCAGGATTCATAAAGGAGATTTTTATGTACAGAGATCATACAAAAGTAATAAAAATTGGAAACCGTGTTATCGGAGGAGGAAATCCGATCCTCATCCAGTCTATGACCAACACGAAAACTGAAGATGTGGAAGCAACCGTTGCACAGATCCTTTCCCTGGAAAAAGCAGGCTGCGATATTATCCGCTGTGCAGTTCCCACTATGGAAGCTGCGAAAGCTTTATCCCAGATCAAAAAACAGATCCACATTCCTCTGGTTGCGGACATTCATTTTGATTATCGTCTTGCTATTGCAGCCATGGAAAACGGCGCAGACAAGATCCGTATCAACCCGGGAAATATCGGTTCAAAAGAACGGATCCAGGCAGTTGTAGATACTGCAAAGGAACGAAATATCCCTATCCGCGTAGGGGTAAACAGCGGTTCCCTTGAAAAAGAACTGGTGGAAAAATATCACGGTGTCACAGCAGAGGGCCTTGTGGAGAGCGCCCTTGATAAAGTACGCATCATTGAAGAGATGGGTTACGATAATCTGGTGATCAGTATCAAATCTTCCGATGTCCTTATGTGTGCAAAAGCCCATGAGCTGATCGCAAAACAGACACAGTATCCGCTTCATGTGGGAATTACAGAAGCAGGAACTTTGTACTCCGGAAATATCAAATCAGCCATCGGACTTGGAATCATTCTGTATCAGGGAATCGGTGATACCATCCGTGTTTCCCTGACCGGTGCACCGCTGGAAGAAGTAAAATCAGCGAAGAGGATCCTGAAAACACTGGGACTTCGAAAAGGAGGAGTGGAAGTTGTTTCCTGCCCTACCTGCGGAAGAACCAAAATTGATCTGATCGGCCTTGCAAACCAGGTAGAAACCATGGTTCAGGATATTCCTCTTGATATCAAAGTTGCAGTTATGGGCTGCGTGGTAAATGGCCCGGGAGAGGCAAAGGAAGCAGATATCGGAATTGCGGGAGGCGATGGCGTTGGCCTTCTGATCAAACATGGAGAGGTTGTAAAGAAAGTACCGGAGACAGAACTTCTGGATACACTTCGCCAGGAACTTCTTACCTGGAATGAACAGGAGTCATAATGGAGAAAGATTTTTTTGACGTATTTCCTCATCTGAAAGTAAAAAAAGAGCTGGAAGAACTTCTGGACATGGTATTTGTGACAAAAGTTTCCATGAATCCGGGAAGAACGCATCTGAGGGTATATATCGAAAGCAGCCGCTGGATCCACAAGAAAAATATCTTTGCCCTGGAGGATGAGATTGAACGGCAGTGTTTTCCGGGAATTCCCATGACTGTTACCGTTGTGGAAAAATTTCATCTTTCCGAGCAGTACACACCGGAGAATTTCCTGGAAAGCTACCGTTCCAGTATGGAGTTGGAGCTGCGCAGCTACAATATGCTGGAGTACAATCTGTTCCGTAGATCAAAAATCATTTTTACAGGAAAAGATACCTTGCGTATGGAGCTTCCGGATACGGTTATTTCCAGACAGAAAAGCGAAATACTTGTTGAATATTTTCATAAAGTTTTCTGTGAACGCTGCGGTATGGATCTGAAAGTGGAACTGGATTTTGTGGAAGTGAAAGAGAGTAAATACCGGAAAAATGCCGCACTTCAGATCAAACAGGAAGTGGAGAATGTTCTGAAACATGCCAAACTCGGCGGAGATCAGGAGAGTGAACCGAAGCAGGAGGAGGCATCCAAAGAGGAGACAAAGAAAGCTTCCGGAGAGAAAAAGGGCGAAAAGACAAACGAAAAGAAATCTTTTGACAAAAAGCAGCAGAAAGGCCAGAAAGGTGATTTCCGCAGCGGGTTCGGATTCCGTAGAGACAGCAATCCAGATGTGGTTTACGGCAGGGATTTTGACGGAGAGCCGATTCCACTGGAGGGTATCACCGGAGAGATGGGAGAAGTTATCATCCGCTGCCAGGTTATGGATGTGGAAGCCCGTGAGATCCGAAATGAAAAAACGATCCTGATCTTTCCGGTGACCGATTTTACGGACAGTATTGTTGTGAAGATGTTCCTGCGTAACGAGCAGGTTCCGGAAGTGACGGAAAGTGTAAAAAAAGGTGCGTTCCTGAAACTGAAAGGTGTTACCACCATTGACCGTTTTGACAGCGAGCTGACCATCGGAAATATTACAGGTATCAAGAAAATTGCCAATTTTACCAGTTCGAGAATGGATACCAGTCCTCAGAAACGTGTGGAACTTCACTGCCATACCAAGATGAGCGACATGGATGGTGTCACCGATGCCAAGGCGCTGGTAAAACGTGCCTATGAGTGGGGCCATAAGGCTATCGCTATCACCGATCATGGTGTGGTGCAGTCTTTCCCTGAGGCAAACCATTGCTTTGATGCCTGGGGAGGCTGTGTTCCCAAAGAGTCTGATTTCAAGGTGCTCTATGGCATGGAGGCTTATCTTGTGGATGACCTGAAAGGTATGGTCACCAATTCCAAAGGACAGCGGCTGGACGGTGATTTTGTTGTTTTTGATATTGAGACAACGGGATTCTCGGCACTGACCTGCAAGATTATTGAGATCGGTGCGGTAAAAGTGGAGAAGGGACAGATCACGGACCGTTTTTCCACCTTTGTAAATCCGGAAGTGCCCATTCCGTTCCGTATTGAGCAGCTGACAAGCATCAATGATTCCATGGTTCTGGATGCGCCTACCATAGAGGAAGTGCTGCCGAAATTCCTGGAATTCTGTGAGGGCTGCGTGATGGTGGCCCATAATGCGGACTTTGATATGAGCTTTATCATTGAAAACTGCAAACGACAGGGAATCCCGGATGATTTTACCTATGTGGATACAGTAGGTATGGCCAGATTCCTTCTTCCTGCCCTGAACCGTTTTAAGCTGGATACCGTAGCCAAGGCAGTAGGTGTTTCCCTGGATCATCACCACAGAGCGGTGGATGATGCGGCATGTACCGCGGAGATTTTTGTGCGGTTTGTAAAGATGCTGGAAGAAAGAGATATTTTTGACGTGGATGAGATGAACAGCCAGGGTGCGGTTTCACCGGATACCATCCGGAAACTGCCTACCTATCATGCCATTGTTTTTGCAAGGAACGAAACAGGAAGGATCAATTTGTACAAACTGGTAAGCCAGTCCCATTTAAAGTACTATCACAGAAGGCCAAGGGTTCCCAAAAGCGTGCTGGAAAAATACAGGGAAGGCCTTCTGGTGGGAAGTGCCTGCGAGGCAGGAGAACTTTATCAGGCACTTCTTCGCAATGCACCGGATCAGGAGATCGCCAGACTGGTGAACTTCTATGATTATCTGGAGATCCAGCCACTGGGAAACAATGCGTTCATGCTTGCAGATGAGAAGCACGATATGATCAATTCCGAGGAAGATTTAAAAGAGATAAACCGGAAGATCGTAAAACTTGGCGAACAGTTCAAAAAGCCGGTAGTTGCCACCTGCGATGTGCATTTCATGGATCCTCAGGATGAGGTTTACCGCCGGATTATCATGGCAGGAAATGGATTTTCCGATGCAGATAACCAGGCACCGCTTTACCTTCGTACAACGGAGGAAATGCTGGAGGAAACGCCCGGCATGAACGCCCCTGCCGCCCGCGCCGTCTACCGTTATTTCCACAGCGAAGAAAACGACGGGGAATAACGTTGTTCCTGCGTATTTTTCGACGTTTCTCTGCAAAAACTGCGCAAAAACGGTTGACATATTTCTATTCAAATGAGATAATAACTTGAAGTGTGTCCGTACATGTTTTTTAGATTTCGGACACGGACTTCCAAAAGAGAAAGGAGTGTTCGGCTGTGCGTATCATAACCGGTTCCCGCCGAGGCAGAAAATTGAAAACGCTCCCGGGCGATGCCGTGCGTCCCACGCCGGACCGCGTAAAAGAGGCGCTTTTCAACATTTTGCAGTTTGATCTGGAGGGCCGCGTGTTTCTCGACCTGTTTGCGGGCTCCGGCCAGATCGGTCTCGAGGCGCTCAGCCGCGGCGCAAAGCGCGCTGTGTTCGTAGACAGCGCCAAGGCATCCTGCGGCGTCGTGCTGGAGAACATTCACACCACAGGGTTTGAAAACGAAGCGCAGGTGATGAACGCGGAGTATGCATCGTATCTGCTGCGCTGCACCGAGACCTTCGACATCGCGTTTCTCGACCCGCCGTACCGCACGGGCACGCTCACAAAGGCGCTCCTTGCGGTCACGCCGCACATGAACCGCGGCGGCATCGTGATCTGCGAGAGTGAGACCGGCCTGGTGCTGCCTGCCGAGGTGGGCGGCATGACCCTGAAAAAACAGTATAAATACGGCAAAGTCCTGCTGTGGAAGTATGGTAAGCCCCGGCAGAGCGCCGGAGAGGGAGATGCGGAATGAACGTAAACGAGCTTTTGGATACCATTGAGGATACGCTGGAGGAGAGCGCCGGAATGCCCCTTTCGGGCGGCAAGCGCATCGTGGATGTGGAGCAGATCCGGGATTATCTGGACGAGATCCGCCAGAACCTGCCTGTGGAGCTGCGGCAGGCCCAGTCCATTGTCAGCGACCGTGCCCAGCTCATCGAATCGGCCAACGCACAGGCGCAGGCCATTGTAAAAAAGGCCGAGGAGCGCGCCCGTGTGCTGGTGAGTGAGGCCGAGATCGTCAAGGCGGCCCAGCAGCGCGCCGGAGAGATCGTCTCCGCCGCCCAGACCGAGGCCCGCACTGTCCGCCAGACCGTGACCGACTACTGTGATAATATGCTCAAGACCACGGAAGAGACGATGGCGGAAAACGCCGCACAGGTCAAAAATGTCCGTGCAAACCTGCGCCAGAGCCCCCGGAAACAGCTCTGATGCGGGAATGTGAAATTTCCCGGTGAGAGCTTCCGGCCCCTGCAAGCAAAAACGACGGCTTGCAGGGGCTTTTTTTGGTACATTTTGAGAGAAAAAACAAAAGGGAAACTCTTGCAATCAGGGGCCTGTTTTGTTACAATAAAATTGTATCCTCAAGGCTGACCGGGCCACAAACTCCCGGCAGGCCGCAGGCCGCTTTCCCGGGCAGCAGCTCCGGGCAGAAAAGGGCGGCAGATGCAGGATCTTATCTGAGTTTTGAAAGGAGGCTGGGAACATGGACACAGAAAAAACAGCACAGCCCTTTGACCCGGCCTCGTTTGAGCATGTCCCGGTGCTGCTGAACGAGTGCCTGGACGGCCTGAAGATCGACCCGGCGGGCACCTATCTGGACGGCACGGCGGGCGGCGCGGGGCACTCCCGCCAGATCGCCCTGCGGCTGAACGGCGAGCAGGGCGGCAGGCTCATCTCGCTGGATCAGGACCCCGATGCCGTGCAGACGGCCCGGGCCCGGCTGGCGGGCCTGCCTGCTACCGTGGTGCAGATCAACTTCCGCTATGCCGGACAAGCTCTGGAGCAGCTGGGCATTGAAACGATCAACGGCGCGCTGCTCGATCTGGGCGTGTCCAGCCATCAGCTGGATGACGCGGCCCGGGGCTTTTCCTACCGGGCAGATGCACCGCTGGACATGCGGATGAGCCAGCAGGGTGAGACGGCGGCAGATCTGGTGAACACCCTCAGCCGTGAGGACCTGGCCCGCATCCTGCGGGACTACGGCGAAGAACCCTTTGCCTGGCAGATCGCCGGCAAGATCGAGGAAGCGCGGGAGAACGCGCCCATCGAGACCACTTTGCAGCTGGCCGACATTGTGGCCAGCGCCATGCCGCCGGCGGAGCGGCGCAAGAACAAGAACCCGTCCCGCCGCACCTTTCAGGCGCTGCGCATTGCCGTGAACCATGAGCTGGATGCGCTGGAAGAGGGGCTGGACACCATTTTCGAGCATCTTGCGCCCGGCGGGCGGCTGTGCGTGATCACCTTCCACTCGCTGGAGGACCGGCTGGTTAAAAACAAGTTCCGCCGCTGGGCCACGGCCTGCACCTGCCCGCCGGAGTTCCCGGTGTGTGTGTGCGGCGGCAAGGCCAAGGCAAAGCTCATTACCCGCAAACCCATTGAAGCCAACACGCAGGAGCTGGAAGAAAACCGGCGCAGCCGGTCGGCTCATCTGCGTGTGTTGGAAAAGTGCTGAGGGATGCCGCAGGCATCCTGTGAGGAGGAGAGGAAACCATGGGTCAGGCAGCATACGATTACAACACCGCGCGGCGCAGAAAAGCGCCGCAGACACAGCGCAAGACCGCATTGCGCGTGGAAAAGGGCGGCAAGCGCCGTCTTTCGCCGCTGCAGGCAGCGCTGCGCAATGCCATGCATCTGGTGGCGGCAGCCCTGCTCACCGGGTTTGCCATCAGCCTGCTGATGAGCGAGGCCCAGCTGGTGGAGCTGAATGATCAGATCCGGGACGCCAAGGCCCAGCTGGTGAGCGCCCAGAGCCAGTACACCTACTACAACAGCACCCTGAACAGCAAGACCAACATCACCAGCGTGGAAGAGGTGGCCGGTCGTCTGGGCCTGATGAAGATGGACCAGAGCCAGATCACCTACATCCGCCTCGACAGCGAGAGCGTGCTGGTGCGCAGGGAGTCGGCTGTCCACCAGTGGACGGATTTTCTGCACGACGGCGCAATGACCGTTCTGGCCTCCGTCGGCAGCATAAAATAAGCAAACAGACAGAAAAGCGTGCGGCAGCGCACGCTTTTCTGGTTTCTGCAGGAGAATACCATGCAAAACAAGCCCTCCAACGACCAGCATAAGAACATCTACTACCGCCTCCGCCGCAGCGACCCGCACGAGCGCCTCAGTGCGCGGCTGCGGCATTTCAGCTTCGGCGCGGCGGTATTTTTTGTAGTGGCGGCTGCGGGCATCGTCACCCACAGCCTATATAACATCCAGATAAAACAGGGCGCGACCTTCCGCCAGTATGCGGCCCAGCAGCAGCTGCTGGACAGCACCATCCAGGCCACCCGCGGCGAGATCTACGATGCCTCCGGCATCACGCTGGCGTCCACCAGCGTAGTATGGACCATCTGGGCCGACCCCAGCTATTCCACGGCCCTCTTCACCAGCCAGACCGCCGAGGAGACGGGCGAAGTCCTCAAGACGGTGGACGAGACGACGCTGGCTGAGGTGAGCCGTCAGATCACCCTGCGGCTGCTCTCCGGCGACGGGGAGAGCCTTGACCGCGTGGACACCTCTTCGGCGGAGTACCAGACCCAGTACCAGACCGTCCACGACGCGCTGGCGAAGAATACTTCCTCCTATCAGGTCCTTGCCACCAAGGTGAACAACGCCGTCAAGCTCTCCATCGAGAAATACGTCAGCACCTACAACAAAGAGCACACCAAGGCCAAGACGCTGGAGGACGGCACCACCGTCCGGAAGGGCCGCATCTCCGTCTCCTCGTCCAAGAGCTTCCAGCGGGATTATCCCTACGGTGCGTTCGCCGCGTCGGTGCTGGGCTTCTGCAACGGCGATGGCGAGGGTTTCTATGGGCTGGAAAAGTCCTACGACTCCACCCTTGCGGGCGTCAACGGCCGCACCATCACCCGCCGCAACGCCTACGGCAACGCCATCGCCGACGCCAACGCCACCACCTATGCCGCCAAGGACGGCTCCAATCTGGTGCTGTCGCTGGACGTCAACGTGCAGGAGGTGGTGGAGCGCTACCTCAACGAGGCTGTCTACGCCAACAACGTCGAGAACCGCGGTGCGGCCATCGTCATGAACGTCAAGACGGGTGCCATCCTTGCAATGGCCTCCAAGCCCGACTTCGACCCCAATGACCCGCTGGATTTCAGCGCGAACCTGACCTATCTGAGCGAGCAGGTTCAGGCCGAGCCGGAGATCTATACCATCTACCTCAAGGACCCGGACGACCCCAAAAAATTCCTGCTGGACGAGAACGGCAAGAAGGTCCCCGACCCGGACCCGGACTACACCGGTACCTACCGCGACATCCAGTGGAAGAACAAGGCCATCACCGAGCTGTACTACCCCGGAAGCGTCTTTAAGGTCATCACGGCGGCGATGGGGGTGGACTCGGGCAAGGCCACCTATTACACCACCCTCAACTGCTCCGGTGCTTACGGCGTGGCGAAGGAGACCTACCACTGCGCCGGAAAGAAGTCTCACGGGGTCCAGAACCTTGCCGAGGCCCTCCGCAACAGCTGCAACATCTACTTTATTCAGCTGGGGCAGCGGCTCGGCTCCAGCGTCTTTTATGACTACTTCGACGCCTTCGGCTTCACCGAGCGCACCGGCGTGGACCTGCCCAACGAGACGGGCATGATGAAGTATTACACCAAGAACCAGCTGGGGGAGGTCCAGCTTGCGTCCTCCGCCTTCGGTCAGGCCATGGCCGTGACCCCGCTGCAGGTCTGCACCGCCATCTCGGCGGCGGTCAACGGCGGCTATCTTGTCACCCCCCATGTGGTGGATAAGATCACCGACCAGAACGGCAATGTGGTCGAGGAGGTCGGCGCGAACGTCCGCCGTCAGGTCATCAGCGAGAGCGCCAGCGAGACCATCCGCCAGATCATGGAGTTTGAGGTGGGCGACGGCACCCAGGGCGGCGGCGGCAACGCCTACGTTGCAGGTTACCGCATCGGCGGCAAATCCGGCACCTCCGAGCAGCTGAACATGGACCGCCGCGCTGACGGCGACTACAAGAAGGTGGCATCCTTTGCGGCTGTCCTGCCCGCCAACGACCCGGAGATCCTGGTCTATGTCATGCTGGACGACCCCAACAATGCCCGCACCGACTATTCCTCCATTCTGGCTGCCCCTGTGGTGGGCAACATCATCAGTGAGATCGCACCCTATCTGGGCATCGCCACCGACGGCGTGGACCGCAGCGGCACCACCGTCAAGGTGCCCAACCTGACGGGCAAGGAGTGGAGCAACGCACAGGTGCAGCTGAACATCAAGGGCTTGAAGCATCAGCTGGCCGAGAGCGAATCCGACCAGACCGCCGCCCTTGTTACCTACCAGTACCCCCGCGCGGGGGCAGAGGTGCCCTACGGCACCACCGTTTATCTGTATACCGATACCTATGAGGGCAAACACGCCGAGGTGCCGGACGTGACCGGCAAGAGCGCGGACTTTGCCCGGCAGATGCTGAACGCCGCAGGGCTCAACTGCACAGTCGAAGGCTCCGGCACGGTCCAGAGCCAGAGTGAGGCACCCGGCTCCAGCGTCCAGCAGGGAACCATCGTACATCTGATCTGTGGATAAAGGGGAATGAGAGTATGGAAGCAATTGCAGCAAACATCCTGTTGGAGGGCCTGGCCGTCAACGCGCTGGCCCAGTGCGAGACCCCGGTCACGCTGGTGACCACCGACAGCCGTGAGGTCTGCCCCGGGTGCATCTTTGTGGCGTTCCCGGGCGAAAAATTCGACGGCCATGATTTTGCCGCCAAGGCGCTGGAAAACGGCGCGCTCTGCGTGGTGCTGAACCACCCCGTGGAAGGCGTGCCGGAGGAGAAGAGTGTGATCTGCCCGGACAGCTACCACGCCATGATGGTGCTGGGGGCCAATTATCGTAGCCAGTTTCACCCCAAAGTGGTGGGCGTGACCGGCAGCGTGGGCAAGACCACCACCAAGCAGATGACCTACG
>ENA-OUQW01003537-OUQW01003537.1-human-gut-metagenome-genome-assembly--contig:-NODE-3537-length-11182-cov-3.967736_pt1 | contig 11182 bp, 7 predicted proteins | sample MGYA00248464_ERZ548849 | MGnify/ENA primary metagenome ERZ548849 (study PRJEB26491, sample SAMN04978193) | human gut metagenome | host: Homo sapiens | study: EMG produced TPA metagenomics assembly of...
CGCAGATTAAATGGCTGCGCTATACTTGAGCGATGATATGCTTTGCGTGAATCTGTGAGTTTCTGCGTTTCAATACTAATATCCTATACTCTTGAACGATTACTTCTCTTATTACTATCACCGCCTGTCGAACCTCCCCGCGCGGGAAGCGCCGCCTGACGCACCTCTCCGTACGGGAAGTACGGGAAGCATCGCTTGGCGCACCTCCCCGTGCGGGAAGCACCGGGAAGCGCCTATTTGGGTTTTAGGGTGATGAGGGGGATGATCATTTCTTCCATGGAGATCCCTCCGTGCTGGAAGGTATTGGTGTAATATGATACATAGTAATTGAAGTTGTTCGGATAGGCCAGGAAGTCATGTCCACTGGCAAAGATGTACTTGGTGCTGACGTTGGGCGATGGCAGCAAAGCATCTGCCGGACGGCTGATCTCAAACACCTGTTTGGGGTTATAGGACATATTCCGTGATAGCTTATAGCGCAGATTCGTATTAATCTCTCCGTTATTGGCCTGTACTTTGATCGGATTGTCCACGCGGATGCTACCGTGGTCTGTGGTGACGACTATGCGTACCTTTCGTGCTGCCAGTTCTTTAAGCAGGTCGCGTACCGGCGAATGGCGGAACCAGGATAGTGTAAGACTACGGTATGCAGCCTCTGTCGAAGCCAGTTCACGTATCATTTTGCTCTCCGTCCGGGTGTGACTTAACATGTCTATAAAGTTGAAGACTACCACATTCAAGTCATTCTGCATCAGTTGTGGAAGTTGACCCACAAGACGTTCTCCGGCAGACGCATCGTTTATCTTATGATAAGAAAAGGTGTGCTGCCGACGGAAACGGTCGAAACAAGTCTGTATCAGCGGAGCCTCGTTGAGGTTTTTACTTTCCTCCTCATCCTCGTCCACCCACAGGTCGGGAAACATGCGTGCGATCTGATCCGGCATCAATCCGGAGAAGATAGCATTACGGGCATACTGCGTGGCAGTGGGCAGGATACTGAAATAGAGCTGTTCCTCGAAAGTAAAAAGCTCGGATAGCTCACTGGCAACTACGCGCCACTGATCATAGCGGAAGTTGTCCAACACAAGGAAAAACACTTTCTCCCCCTGATCCAGCAGCGGAAAGAGGATACGTTTCATCACGTCCGGACTCATCATCGGAGCTTCCTGCACAGCATTTCCTTTGCGTGTGGGGTCCATCGTCTTCATCCAGTCGATATAGTTTTTCTTGATAAACTTGGTAAAGGCCGTGTTTGCTTCCGTTTTCTGCATGGAAAGCATTTCGCTCATGGGGCTGTCACTGGCTTCCAGTTCCAGTTCCCAATAGACGAGGCGGCGATAAAGCTCCACCCAATCATCGGCAGTGAGAGAGTCATTGATCTGCATACCTATCTTGCCGAAGTTCTGCTGATAGGCTGTTTGCGCTACTTCGGAAACAATGTCACGGCGGTGCAGATTCTTCTTTAACGAAAGAAGTATCTGATTGGGGTTGACAGGTTTGATCAGGTAGTCGGCTATCTTGCTGCCGATAGCCATATCCATGATATCTTCTTCTTCGCTTTTGGTTATCATGATAACAGGTACGGTCGGAGAGATATCCTTGATCTGTGCCAGCGTTTCAAGGCCGCTGATGCCGGGCATATTCTCATCAAGGAAGATGAGATCATAGTCCGTTTCACGGCAACGGTCGAGGGCATCCTGTCCGTTACTGACGGTATGTACCTCGTAGCCTTTCGACTCGAGGAAAAGGATATGGGGACGGAGAAGGTCTATCTCATCGTCTACCCAGAGTAATCGGTCATTCTTCATCTTGATATTTACTATTTAGCTATTTACTATTTACTATTTGGCTGCGCAATTATTATTGCTATTATTATTCTGCCACCATCGCCTGTCGCACCTCCCCGTGCGGGAAGCACCGCCTGTCGCACCTCCCCGCGCGGGAAGCGCCGGGAAGCGCCGCCTAAAAGTAGTTGGTGCCGGGGGATTGTTGTATCTCTTCGCCGTCATCTTCTTCTGCCGGGGTGGTTTCATCGACGGGTGGAAGGTTCAGTAAGGGTTCATCCAGTGTACTTCCATCGATGGGTACTTCTTCCTCCGTCGGATATGGATCGAACGTCTTCTTATAGAACACATCATAATCGTCGAAGCTATAGAATTGGTTCAGCAGTTCATAATTGGTTTCTGAGATAAGGACAGCCCGCATTCCGCTGAGACGTTCGTTCATATGTGGGTCAGCGTAAAGTTGGCGTTGGTAATACTGTGCCTCCTCATAGTTGGCAAATGAACGGATGACGAGTCGTCCGATACCCCGGTCGTGGGAGAAGGAGAGGTCAAAGTTCTTCACCATGAAGGATGAGAAGTTGTAACGGGCTACTTCGTAAAGCAGTTGGTTCTCGTTTACTTTTCCTTCTTCGTAGGCCAGTATGAATAAGTAAGGCGTATTCCGTTCGGCAGTAAAGACGTGCGTACTGTCCATTCCGGCTATACGCGTACTGTCTGTTCGATCTTCCGCATTTCTGCGCGACCAGATACTACCAAAGGAGATACTGCCTTCTGCCAGCAGGCGCCCTTCCTGTACCCCTTTCAGGATGTGGGCGGCAAGATCGGTGATCTCATTTTCCGGGTACTGTTGCACAAGCTCTTTCAGCTCGGCCAGGAATTGCTTCTGATCCCCTACCTGCAAGGCACTTACAGCATGCAGGAACATAAATTTCGGACGATGCTGTCCCATTGGATATTTGTTGAAAGAGTATTCCGCATTGGCCACTACCTGTTTGTAATTGCCTGCCATGTATTCCTTATAAGTATTGGCATAAAGCGAATCTTCCAGGTGCTTGCCATGTACGGCAATGTAGGCAAAGTCAGGATCTGCGAGCATCTTGGCATACTTACTATCCGGGAAACGGTCTATAAGTTCCTGCTTGTAAATGTTGGCATCTGCCATGCGATCCATACGTCCGAGCATGAGGTAAAGATTATAGTATGCCACATCCAGTTGCCCGAAATCCGGGAAGTTATGAATCAACCGTCCGAGGGAATGCTCAGCGCGAGGGAAGTTCTCCATCCTGTCTTTGAATATCATTCCCATGTTGAACAGACCGTCTGACAAGATCTCGTTAGAGGCAGCCATTGCTTCCTCCGTCAACGGAATCTGTTGCAGGTAGAAGATCGGATTCTTTTCGTCGATGGCAGCGGTAGAAGTCGTATCGGCAGGAAGCTGAGAATCATTCTCTTTATTGCCTGCCGCATCTCCCTCCGTGGATATCTGAGAGCCCTCTTCATCGCTTGTCGTACCTTCCTGCGCGGGAAGCGCTTCATCGTAGTTGACCGGCTCGAAATCGTCCAGGGCAACCACTGTTTTGTTTCTCCGCCGCCAGTTATCTTCCAGTTTGCGTCGTCCCCACAGCCGTTGGAAGTCAGCTTTACCTTGTGTTACTGCTTGCGAATTATAGAAATACCAGGAGTCATCTCCCGTAGGTATTGTAGGTTGCGTTGTAGTAGGTTGTTGTGGGGCATTGGCGGCATTTTCGGCAGCAATAGACTCACGCAATGCATCCCGTTCAGCCTCTTTTGCCAGCCGTTTCGCCTCCTCTTCTTTCCGGATGACACGGGCTATCAATGTGTCGATCACCACCATCCGTGCGGCACTATCCAGTGATGCCAGATGTTGCAGGCTGTCCTGCAACTCCACAGCAGTAGAGTAGGGCACCAATTCGTCCAGTATTTCAGAACGCTTTGTGATCTCTTCATATTGCGCATGCGTCTTCTCCAGCAACCCGATAGCGTCGGAGTAAGCGGTTTGTGCTTCCACATACCGCCCCATCTCCCAGCAGAGGTTGCCCAGCGTGAGTTGCAGAATCCCTTTCTCCACCCCTCCGCGTGTACTCTTCTCTACTCCTAAGTCATATTCCTTAATCGCCTGTACCGTATCCCCCACCGCCAGGTAAATATTCCCCAGTGCATAATAAATCTGATCCAGGTAATCCTTATTCTTATCACTCCGCGTCATGCGTCGCAGCTTATCCGTCGCCTTCTTTATTTCCGCCGCCTGACGCACCTCCCCGGCCGGGAAGGCCTCTGTTTGACGGATACGTGCATTTAGCTCCATTTCGTAGGGAGGGCTCATTTTGATAACCTTTCCGTAAGCCTGATAGGCTTTGGCGGGATCTTGCAGAAGCTGGTATACTTGTCCCAGGAGATAGTATTGGCGCGCCTTCTGCCGCTTATTCTTTTCATTTTTGATAGTAGTAAGCAGATGCGGGATTGCTTCCCGGTAGCGTTGGCTACCCAGCAGATAATGCCCGTAAGTTCGTGAATAGGCAGGAGCGAGGGTATAGGGCAGGCTGTCGTTATTTACTTTTAGAAGAACATCTTCTGCATCATAATACCATCCCATCTGTGTATAACACTGGGCAAGCCAGATACGCGCTTCTGCTGTAATTTTAGGTTGACCGGTATATAGGCGCGCAATGTATGAGAAAGTTGCAGCCGCTTCGGGAAAGTCTCCTTTCTGAAACTGTGCTTTCCCCATTAACATCCAGGCCTTGTGCAGGAAAGGGTTGAATTCCCGGCGTGCCAGCCATTGTTTGTACTCTTCCGTGTAGCGTTTACCCTGTTTGCGTTGAGGCTTCCGTTTGATGGAATGTACTGCGATAGCCTTCTGGGATTTTTCTATAGCCCGTTCAAAATCACCACTGCCGGTTCCCACAGTTGATTTATTGCCAATAGGATAGAGTGGGATCATCTCCATATAGTTGTCCTTGTTGCCCTGTTCAATGGCTTTGCATCCCGATTTGTATGCTTCATTTCCGTTAAAGTACACGTTATACCGGGTAGTCATTGCATGATAAAAACGGCTTCCCGCTGTGTTCTTCTTGGTAGAACAGCCGGTAAATAATATACCAATGATAAATAATGTACCAATGTGCCAATGTGCCAATGTGCCCATTACCTTACGGATCATAGTACGACCCATTGCCTTGCGGATCATGGCGCAGCCAATTGTCACATTGTCACATCGGCACATTGGCACATTATTCACATGATTCATCTTTTTATCACTTTGCATACGGCATAAATTAGGATGGATACAAATATGATGGAGGCTCCCGAAGGTACTTTCCAGTGATAAGAAACGAACAATCCACCCAGGCATCCTAAAAAACCGATGCCGATAGACAACCAGATGATCCGTTTAAAGCTATAAGTGAACAGATTGGCGGTCATTTGCGGAATGGTAAGTAATGAGATAGCCAATACAATACCGACCATGCGCAGGCAAGAAACAATTGTCAGTGCTATGAACATCATCAGCAAATATTCAAATACTGCTACGGGAATTCCCTGAGAGCGGGCAAATTCGCGGTCGAATGCTACATAGATAATAGGATGGATGAACAGGCAGAAGAAGACGATAAGTACTATAGCCAGTAATCCCAGCATTAGCAAGTCCCCTCTTGTGATGGTCAGGATATTGCCAAACAGATAGGCTGATAAATCCGGTGCGAATCCTGGTGAGAGAAAACTGAACATAATACCCAATGCCATTCCGAGTGTCCAGAATACTGCAATGGCAGAATCTTCACGCATATCTTTTCGCTTACTGAGCCACTCAACTCCGAAAGCCGATAATACCGAAAACACGGCAGCCGAAAGAATGGGCGATATACCTGCAAATAACCCTAAACCGATACCACCGAATGAGGCATGTGTAATTCCTCCGCTGATAAACACCAGTCGGCGCGTCACTATGTAAGTGCCGATAATACCGCAGGCTATGCTGGCCAACAGGCTACCCAGGAGGGCATGTTGAAAAAAGGTATATTGTAACAGATCCATTCAGATACTTAACTTACTAATTATTAATAACGGCAGAAAGGTACTACTTATTATAATCAGGGATGCATTCTCCGTTCTCCGATGATGAGGAATACCTCGTCTTTCAGATTATCGGGCAGGTTGATACCTCTTAGTTGCAGGCTACGAACCCAACCGGCTACATCTGTTTCCTGCATCGTATAGAATACATCACGAAACATTTCCATTTCTTCCTCCGTGTATGTTTCCGGTGCCCGGCCGATGAATTGATCCAGTTCCTCATCATCATAATACTCTATCTCCTTACTGACGGCAGCCAGCAAGCTGTCTTTTTCGCAGACTTCATGTTGTCCACAACATTCTATGTCTGCTTCTTTCACTTCGGGAAAGCTTTCCAACTCTCCGTTTTCTATCTTTTTCTGCAACCTTCTGTTGCGGATGTGTCCGGCAATTAATGCTACGAGGGTGAGTAGCAACAGACTTACGATCAGTATCCACATAATTCTAAATCTCTCATTTTGTGCAAAGGTACTGATTTATTTACCACAGAGGATACAGATTAACACAGATTATAGAGAAATGAGAAATTGAGGTAACCTTGTAATGTTTCATTCTTTATTTTCTATTTGGAAACCTGCTTGTTTCAGATTCTCCCAATAAGCAGGATAAGATTTGGAAACAACCTGTGGCTCTGCAATGTACATTTCCGGAAAACGCAGTGCTGCCGGAGCAAAAGCCATTGCCATACGATGATCTTCATAAGTTTGTATTACGGGCTGTGCTTCGGGTTGGCAGCGTTCACCGTCCCAAATCAATATACTGTCTTGTGCATCCTGGAGTATGTATCCCAATTTTCGGAGTTCTGCTTTTAGCGCAAAGATACGGTCGGTCTCTTTTATCTTGAGGCTTTGCAATCCTGTGAATCGGAACGGAATGCCCAGCAGGCAACAGGTCACAGCAAAGGTTTGCGCCAGGTCGGGGATATCAACGAAGTCTTCGTTTAGCTGTTCGACAAGTCTGTTGCTCTTTTTGAGAAGTACACCTTCATGAGTAAATTCAGTTGTTATGCCCAAGCGTGAAAATACTTCGGCTCCGCGACTATCTCCCTGATAACTGTTACGGAACAACCCCATGAGTTCTATTTCTGCCTGCTCGGATAAGGCAGCTATCTGATACCAGTAGGAAGCGGCACTCCAGTCACTCTCTACCATAAAGGATACCGGAGTATAAGGTTTCGGAGCTACCTCGATACTGTTTTCCGAAGTCCAGGCGGCTTTTGCACCAAACTCTTTCATCAGTTGTAATGTAAGGTTGATGTACGGGAGAGAGATGATTTCACCGGTAAGATGCAGGCGTAATCCATTTTTCAGAACCGGACCGATCATCAGCAAGGCGGAAATATACTGTGAACTGACATTGCCTTTCAGGGTTAATTCGTTGCCTTTTAGTTCAGTTCCATGAATACGTAAAGGAGGAAAACCTTCTTTACCGGCATATTCTATTTGTGCACCCAGTTCACGGAGTGCATTGACCAGTATTTGTATCGGACGTTGTTGCATCCGCTCCGTTCCGGTGAGAATATGTGTGCCCTGTACAGTGCTTAGGTATGCGGTAAGAAAACGCATCGCTGTTCCGGCAGCCATGATGTCTATGGTTTCGTTATTTTCTGCCAGTGCTTTGATCATTACTAATGTATCATCGCAGTCGGACAAATTGCATGGAGGAGTTGTCCCCTGGGCCAGTGCATTAATGATGAGTGCACGATTACTGATACTTTTGGAGGCGGGGAGTTGTATAGTGGTCCTCACTACAGAGGGAGCTGATAGTTTGTAACGCATGGTCATAATTCGAATAGTGATTAATATATCTGCAAAAATAAGGATTTATTTTTGCATAATTCAACTATCAGGGTAGCAGATGTATTAATATACCTATCTATTGGTAAAATAAGGTCTATTTTATGAAAAGATATGCAATATAGTTGCATATATAGAGGTGGATACATATCTTTGCGACATTCCCTTATTGATGTATTTATAACCCTATAACTTAAAAACTCAAAAACTTATCAACTTAAAAACAAAGACCCGGTGAAGAGGAATATTAGAAAAAGAGTCTGCATTTCATGGTTGTTGCTTGCAACATTCATGCCTTTCTTTGTGGTGAAGGCATTCCATCACCACGGGGGAGATAATGCTGTATCTTCTTCTTGTTCGGACACTCATCATTCTCATAACTCCCATAATGCTTGTGATGACTGTCTTATCTGCCAATTCTCTCTTTCTCTTTTTACGGAAGCCATATCATTTGATTTTACTCTTATATTACCGCTCATTTCCTATGAGCGTGTTACTTACCCCGAAAAGATAGCTTACACACTTTCTTATTCCCATTATTTGCGTGCACCTCCGATAGCATAACTATCTATATTATCTTTTCACAGTATTATAAACAATAAATTGTAAATGATGCGTATCGGAATTATTTCGGGCGTGTTAGGGCTATGCTTTGTCCTATCCGTCCATGCGCAAAAGTCCGATTCAATCAAGAGTGTGTCTTTGTCTGAAGTGGTGGTTACGGAGTCGTATCAACAACATCAGATGAAAAAGACTGCACTTACGGTTGATGTTGCGAACAAGGACTTTTTGCGGAAGAATTTTACAGGTAATCTTATACAGGCTATGGCCAATATTCCTGGCGTACAGGCGATGGATATCGGTGTAGGTACCTCTAAACCAATGATCCGGGGGATGGGATTTAACCGGATTGTAGTATTGGAAAATGGTGTGAAACAGGAAGGGCAACAATGGGGTGCAGACCATGGATTGGAATTGGATGCTTTCAACGTGGATGCCGTTAATGTACTGAAAGGCCCTTCTTCACTACTTTATGGAAGTGATGCTATGGGTGGAGTGATCGATATAACACCTGCTGTTGTTCCCTTGACTAATCAATTTTTTGGTGAAGCGGCACTTCTGGGAAAGTCGGTTAATGGAACGGTAGGAGGTTCTGTTATGTTAGGATTCAGGAAGAATGCATGGTTTACGAAAATGCGTTATTCTGAACAACATTTCGGAGATTATCATGTGCCGGCAGATACGGTGATTTATCTCACTCAAAAGATGCCGTTGTATGGACGGAAACTAAAGAATACAGCTGGACTTGAACGCAATGTCAGTTTCTTTACTCAGTATCATCACAAGGACTATAAGTCTGATTATGCGATTAGTAATGTGTTTCAGAAGAATGGTTTCTTTCCCGGAGCACATGGTATACCCGATATTTCCCGTCTGCAAGATGATGGGGATAGTCGTAATATTGAGTTGCCTTTTAGCCAAGTGAATCACTTGAAGTTTACCACCCATCAGCAGTATGCTTGGGAAAGTATACTGCTATCCGGCGATTTTGGCTATCAGAACAATCATCGGGAAGAGTGGAGTGCTTTTCATACACATTATGGAACACAGCCTCTGCCGGAAAAAGATCCTGATAAAGAATTAGCTTTTATGCTTCATACTTTTAGCTCTTCGGTTAAGCTGCGTTTGTTTGGTTCTCCTTCCTGGGAGCATACTGCTGGCTGGGATAGTCAATATCAGCAGAACGGTATTTCCGGATATTCTTTTCTGTTGCCGGAATATCACCGTTTCTCTACCGGATTGCTATGGCTCACTACTTATCGTCCGAATAATTCCTTTTCTGTTTCGGGAGGAATACGTTATGATTATGGTACAATTCATATTTCGGCTCATGAAGATAACTACCTGGCAACTTATCTGGAAGGTCAGGGGTATGATAGTGAGCAGGTGGATTTTTATCGCTGGAATAGTCATAAGGTAGATCGTCGTTTCGGAGACTATTCTATTTCGTTGGGAGTAGTGTGGAACCCGTTACCGGCGCATTTGGTAAAAGTGAATTTAGGGCGTAGCTTTCGTTTGCCCGGAGCCAATGAACTTGCTTCTAACGGAGTACATCATGGCACTTTCCGTCATGAACAGGGAGATGCTTCACTTGCTTCCGAACAGGGATGGCAACTGGATACTTCTTATCTTTTGGAGCGGAAAGGATTATCCGTGTCTGTTTCTCCATATGTGAGTTGGTTCAGTAATTATATCTTTCTGCATCCCACCGGAGAATGGTCTGTATTGCCTCATGCCGGGCAAATTTATCGGTATACAGGTGCAGAAGCTCTGTTTGCAGGGATAGAAGCATTGTTTAGTATCGATTTCCTGCGTCGGTTGAATTATCGTTTTTCCGGTGAGTATGTTTATACTTATAATTGTGACGAGCATATACCACTGAGTTTTTCACCTCCTGCTTCTATGCGTAACGTACTAACCTGGCAGAAGAACCTATTTACAGTTTATGCCGAGTGGCAATCTGTTGCTTCGCAAAACCGTGTAGATCGTAATGAAGACCGCACTCCGGGAGCTAACTTGTTTCACCTTGGAGGAACTCTGAATTTTCCGATAGGAGGGACGAAGGTAGAAATAACTCTGACTGCCCGGAATATATTCGATACCCGTTATTACAATCATCTTAGTTTTTACCGGAAGATGGAAATTCCTGAACCGGGGAGAAACTTTCAGTTATTAATCAAAGTACCCATTAAACAGTTATTAAAATGAAAACAAAAATTTATTTCACAACTATATTAGTTATCTCTGTTCTTGCATTTTTTTCTTGTGATAAGGAAGATAGTGATACAACCAAACCGGTGATTGACCTTCATGAGCCTGCCGAGGGGCAAGCTTTGTTGATTGGTTCGGAAAAAGGAGTACACTTTGAAATGGATCTTTCGGATGACGTCATGCTGAAATCTTATAAAATAGATATCCATAATAATTTTGATCATCACTCACATGGAGGAACCAGAGCGGAGGGAGAAGGGAGAGTTCCATTCGTTTTTAACCGTTCGTATGACGTTTCCGGTAAGAAGAATGTACATGTTCATCATCATGACATAGTAATTCCTGAAGATGCAACCCCGGGGGATTATCATTTAATGGTATATTGTACGGATGCAGCTGGTAATGAAACTCACATTGCCCGTAATATAGTACTTAGTACAACAGCAGAAGAGGACCATGATGAGTAGTCTGAAAAAAAGTACTATTTAAAAGTTATACTACTTTTAATTGGGAAGAGATTATATATTTCAAAAAAGAGACATCGTACTTTTCTTGATATAATAGTCTAAATAAAACAGGGGTTGTGCCAAAACGCTGGCGTAACCTCTGTTTGTTTTGATGGGTTTGTTCCTGATAGAAGAATAAAAGAGGCTATGTGCAAAAAGGGAGTGTGGTTGTATAGGCTCAGTCTGAAAACTTGGGGGATTGCGTTAAAATTCTTATTTTTGCATCATG
>ENA-OUQW01003556-OUQW01003556.1-human-gut-metagenome-genome-assembly--contig:-NODE-3556-length-11127-cov-5.689758_pt1 | contig 11127 bp, 11 predicted proteins | sample MGYA00248464_ERZ548849 | MGnify/ENA primary metagenome ERZ548849 (study PRJEB26491, sample SAMN04978193) | human gut metagenome | host: Homo sapiens | study: EMG produced TPA metagenomics assembly of...
GGAAGATGTAGTGACAAACGGAGACGGCAGCAAAGAGACGCTTTCGAATGCACCGGCACAGAAAGACGGTGGATTTAAAGTGCCAAAGACAATTGGAGATTAATCAGATTGCTCAAAGAACATTTTGTGCAGCAGGCAAAGAAAGTGTTCGGATAAAAAGCAGGAGCAGGAATGGAGATTTATATGAATATTATGAGTTTGACTGCCGTGGAACTCGGCAAAAGAATAAAAGCAAAAGAAATCTCAGTAGAGGAAGCTGTTACGGCGGCGCTTGACGCGATTGAGAAAAAAGAAAAACTCGTAAACAGCTTTGTGACAGTAGATAGAGAGGGAGCACTGAAACGCGCAAAGGAAGTACAGAAACAGATTGATGACGGCACACTGACGGGGCCGCTTGCAGGTGTACCGGTTGCCATCAAAGACAATATGTGTACGAAAGATCTGCTTACCACCTGTTCTTCTAAGATTTTATATAACTTTATTCCGACCTACACGGCGGAGGCAGTTTTAAATCTGGAAAAAGCAGGGGCAGTTATTTTAGGAAAGACCAACATGGATGAGTTTGCCATGGGAAGCACGACAGAGACATCCGCTTATGGCGAGACAAAAAATCCGTGGAACACAGAGCATGTGCCGGGAGGTTCTTCGGGTGGCTCCTGTGCGGCGGTTGCAGCAGAGGAATGTGTCTTTGCACTTGGATCAGATACCGGCGGTTCCATCCGTCAGCCGAGTTCCTTCTGCGGCGTGACCGGAATCAAGCCGACCTACGGAACGGTATCACGTTACGGACTGATCGCTTACGGTTCATCCTTAGACCAGATCGGACCGGTCGCAAAAGATGTGACAGACTGTGCCACGATATTAGAGGCGATCGCTTCTTATGATACGAAGGACTCCACTTCCGTGAAAAGGGAGGATTATGATTTTACCAGGGCGCTGGTGGATGATGTCGCCGGAATGAAGATTGGTATCCCACGCGATTATTTCGGGGAAGGCTTAGAACCGGAGGTAAAAACAGCAGTTTTGCAGGCTGCAGAGGAATTAAAGAAAAAGGGCGCCATCGTGGAAGAGTTTGATTTAAGCCTGGTAGAATATGCGATCCCTGCATATTATGTTATCGCCTGTGCAGAGGCAAGTTCAAACCTTGCACGTTTTGATGGTGTCAAATATGGCTATCGTACCGCAGACTATGAAGGACTTCATAATATGTACAAAAAGACACGTTCGGAAGGTTTTGGTCCGGAAGTAAAAAGAAGGATCATGCTGGGTTCCTTCGTATTAAGCAGTGGATATTATGATGCTTATTATCTGAAAGCACTTCGCACAAAGGCATTGATCAAAAAAGTATTTGATGAAGCATTTGCAAAATATGATGTGATCTTAGGTCCGGCTGCACCGACGACGGCACCGGAGCTTGGTAAGAGTCTGAGTGATCCGTTAAAGATGTACTTGGGAGATATTTATACGATTTCTGTAAATCTTGCAGGTCTTCCGGGAATTTCTGTTCCATGTGGCAAAGATTCGAAAGGTCTGCCGATCGGATTGCAATTGATCGGTGATTGTTTCCAGGAGAACAAGATCATTCGTGCAGCATATGCATATGAGCAGACAAGATCGTATGAGCATAGTCCGATGGCATAATCGGTGAGAAAAGAAACGGGGAACGATACTTTGCTACAAGGTATCGGAAGAAATATAATGGAGGACAGATCATGAAACAATACGAGACAGTCATAGGATTAGAGGTTCATGTGGAGTTAGCGACCAAGACAAAGATCTTCTGTTCCTGCTCTACAGAATTTGGCGGAGCACCAAATTCACATACATGTCCGGTATGTACCGGAATGCCGGGTTCTTTGCCGGTATTAAATAAAAAAGTAGTAGAATATGCAGCAGCAGTTGGTCTTGCTACCAACTGTACGATCACACAAAATTGTAAGTTTGACCGTAAGAACTATTTCTACCCAGATAATCCACAGAATTATCAGATTTCTCAGTTATACTTACCAATCTGTCGAAATGGTAAAGTAGAGATCGATGTAGATGGGGTGAAGAAAGATATCAGAATCCATGAGATTCATATGGAAGAAGATGCAGGTAAATTAGTGCATGATCCATGGACAGGAGATTCTTTAGTAGACTTTAACCGTTCTGGAGTGCCACTGATCGAGATCGTATCAGAACCAGATATGCGTTCTGCAGATGAAGTTATCGCATATCTTGAAAAGTTACGCCTGATCATTCAGTACTTAGGAGCATCAGATTGTAAATTACAGGAAGGTTCCATGAGAGCTGACGTGAACTTATCTGTCCGTGAAGTGGGAGCGGAGGAATTTGGAACACGTACAGAGATGAAGAACTTAAACTCTTTCAAAGCTATCAAGAGAGCCATTGAAGGAGAGATGGAACGTCAGATCGATCTGATCGAAGCAGGCGAGAAAGTCGTACAGGAAACAAGACGTTGGGATGACACGAAGGGAGCATCTTATGCAATGCGTTCCAAAGAAGACGCACAGGATTATCGTTATTTCCCAGATCCAGACTTAGTACCGATTGAGATCAGCGATGAATGGATGGACAAAGTAAGAGATGCCCAGCCAGAGTTCAGAGATGAGAAGAAAGTCCGTTATAAAGAAGAATACGATCTTCCAGATTATGATATCGACATAATCACAGGATCAAAACACCTTGCAGATATCTTCGAAGCAACGATCGCACTTGGATCAGAGCCAAAAGAAGTCTCTAACTGGTTAATGGGAGAGACGATCCGTCTGGTCAATGAATCAGAGATGGATATCGATGATGTATCATTTAAGCCAGAACATCTTGCGAAACTGATCGAGATGATTAAGAACAATGAGATCAACCGAAGCGTAGGAAAAGAAGTCTTCGAGAAAGTATTCAAAGAAGATATTGATCCTGCAGCATACGTAGAAGAACATGGATTAAAATCCATGAATGATGAAGGAGCATTAAAAGCAACGATCGAAGAGATCGTAGCAAACAATCCAAAATCTGTCGAAGACTACAAAGCTGGTAAGAAGAAAGCTATCGGATTCTTAGTAGGACAGACAATGAAAGCAACACAGGGAAAAGCAAACCCTGGAATCGTTAATAAGATCTTAACCGAGATTTTAGATAATATGTAACCATAGCATTCCAAGAGGTCTTAAAGTCCTTGAGAATTGCATAGTAGTGAAAAAGATACTTTTATCAAGAGAAGATAGAAGTGTCTTTTTCTGATTTATGAATCTTTAAAAAAAATAAAAAAAAGGGAACCAAACGGCAAGTAAATCCATCGAATATGTGAATCAATAAAAGAGGGAAAAAAGAAAAGAGAGGAGGTAAGAATGAAGAAAGAGACATTTTGTCGGTATATCAGACAGTATGAAACAGATATGTTTCGATTTGCAAAAAGTATCGTGGGAACCCAGGCAGATGGAGAAGATGCGATGCAGGAAAGCATCTTAAAGGCTTATGAAAATATTGATACATTACGTTCAAGAAGAAAATTCAAAGCATGGATCTTTCAGATCCTGGCAAATGAATGTTATCAGATCTTAAGAAACAGGAAGAGACAGGAACCAACAGATCCGTTTGAATTTCCAGAACAGGAACATTCCAGTGATTACTGGACAGAAGATATGGTATCAGAGGATGGAGAAATTTTAAGTTATATTTTAAGAATGCCAAAACAGCATCAGGAAGTATTGATCTTATATTATTATGATGAATTTTCCACAAAAGAAATCGCCAAAATCTTAGATATACCGCAAGGAACCGTAAAATCAAGACTTGCCAGAGGAAGAAAACAATTAAAGGATTTATTAGAGATGGAAGGAGAAGGTGCATATGAAGGAGCATGAGTTAAGAAAAAGGATCAAGAGAGAAAAAATACAGGAACAGATGCCAGAATCAACCAGAAAAAGGATGGATGATCTGTTAGATGGATTGCCGGAAGAAACAAAAAGAAGTAAAATTCATAGAATCTGGAAAAATGCCGTGGTATTTGTGGCTGTATTATCTTTATCAACAGTGACAGTGTTTGCAGGTGCGAAATTGATCACATTAGGAACAGGAAAATTGGACACAAAACATGGAAGCAGGCAATATCAAAGGTCTGTGAAACTAAACGAGATTCAAAAAAATAATGCAAAGGCAGGAATAAGCAGAACAGATCAGGGAATTACATTAAGAATTGACAATGTCGGTCTGGATGAAGGTAATTTATTATTGTATTATACAGTGTCATTAAATAAAACAACGACAGCCGAAAAGCTTGAAAAAGTTAAAAAAGATAGTTTACAAGAGCGCTGGAACCTTAATAGTATATGGCTTGGACCACAGATTTCCATTGATGGAAAAGCAAATGATGAAGTAAATGAAACGGGAGTAACGGAAGCTTACAGGATCAACAACCATAAGATTAAAGGAGTTTATCGTTTTAATCTTACTGGAAAATTAAAAAAGAAAGTAAAACTGGATATTAAAACCAACTATTTATGGGATACCAAAGGTGACTGGTCTATGCAGCTTGCGGTTGATCGAAGCAAGGTCGCAAAGAAGACAAAAGTGATCACACGATCTAAGAAATCAATCGTAGACAGAGTTATTATATCTCCATTAGGAAATACCTTGCGAAGCAATGACAAAAAACATGATCTTGTGATCAGAGATAATAAAGGAAGATATCTCTACTATGAAGAAAAAACTAATTCAGAAAAAAGCCAAGATATCTATCAGTTTTTCAAACATACACACACAAGATCACTGGAAATCATTCCAGTTAAAAAACAATCTGTGGTAACAAAGAATGGAAAAGTACAGAAAGCAGTATTAAATCTGAAGAAAAATGAGATTGTCAAAGTCAGTGATCATACCAAATTAAAAGTGGCAGATGTAAAAAAACAAAAACACAATCTGAGAATTTACTTTAAAGTTCTAGATTATGACGGAGCAATCTTAACAGACGGACTAGAGGGCAGATTTATCGTAGATAATAAGGGAAGATCCCTGATCAAAGATGGTGGAAGTATTGACACATGGACAGATTATGAAAAAGAACAGCTGGTACTTGAATTTTACAATGCATTCAAAGGCGTTGATTATACGAAAGCAGCGAAGATTAATTTCTTAAAACAGAAAGCAGTTCTCAATGAAAAACAGAAACAGAAAATAGAAATAAAGTAAATATATTAAGTGAGTATAAAATAAAAATACCAGATTTCGATTCATAGGAATCTGGTATTTTTGTTGGTAAAATCTTGAAATTAAAAGCTGTAGAAAGTAAAATAAAGTGTGTATTCTATATAGAGAAAATAAGAAATGAATAAAATGGGAGAAAATAAAATTATGAAAAAGTACAAAGGTGTCGTATTTTTTGACTATGATGGAACAACAGTTGATGAAGTAGATGAGATTAAAACAGCAACACCAACAACTGTAGAATCATTGAATAAATTAAAAGAAAATGGATATCTGACAATGTTATGCTCAGGAAGAACACAGCGATTTTTAGAGATGGATATTGATAAATTTATGGGAGCGATCACATGTAATGGTTCACATACAGAAGTTGAGGGAGAAGTGATCAGAGACATCTGTATTCCAGATGAATTGGTATTTCAGGTAGTCAACGAATACTTCCCAAGAGATACGATCATTCATTTTGAGACAAGAGATATCAGTTATTATCTACATATGGATGAAGAGTTTTTCAAAAATCACTGCAAACTTTTTAATCTGCCACAACGATGGTATGCGCCATGGAAATTCCGCACAAAAAACACTCACATCAGCAAACTTGTTATGAATTACAAGGATATTCAGGTGAAGAAGGACTTTGAAGAAGAATTTAAAGATGTATTTACTTGCGCTAAACATGTTCGCGAAAATTTTATTGATATCACATTAAAAGGTGTAACAAAAGGAGATGCGATCACAGAACTGATCGAGAAACTTGGAATTGACAAGAAAGACACATATGCATTTGGAGATGCAGATAACGATGTAGAAATGATGCAGGCAGTTGGAACAGGAATCGCGATGGGACGTCATAGTGAGAAAGTAGGAGAAGTCGCATCTATGGTAACAGGAACTGTCAAAGAAGAAGGAATTACAATGGCACTTAAGAAGCTAGGATTGATCTAAGATGAAGAATATTATTTTTGATGTAGATGATACATTATATAATTTAATGGAACCATTTGAAAAAGCCCACAAAGAACTGATGGCAGCCCGCACAGATGCAGACTGTGAGGAATTATTTGAAGCATCAAGAACTTACAGTGATGAAGCATTCTGTATGTCAAGAGAAGGAAAAATCTCTGAAGACGAAGAATTTGCATATCGTGTCCAGAAAACATATGCAGATGTTGGAGTAGAAGTCAGCAAAGAAGAGGCAAAACAATTCGAAGAACGATACCGTTATTACCAAAAGCATATTCAGGTACCAGAAATAACAAAACAGATCCTTGATCATTGTAAAGAAAATTACAGAATCGGAATTTTAACGAATGGAACAACAAAGAATCAGGAAAAGAAATTAGAGACATTAGGATTAGACCACTGGTTTGATCCTAAAACAATGTTCATCTCAGACAGCATCGGAGCTGCAAAACCAGATGTCAAAGCATTTCATACCGTTCAAAAAGAAATGAAGCTTGATCCAGAGGAAACATGGTTTATCGGAGACACCTTTGAAATAGATGTCGTAGGAGCCAAGAATTCTGGCTGGCATGTCATCTGGTTTAACCATAGAAACCGCCCAATGCCAGAAGGAGACATTGTTCCGGACGTAGAAGTAACAAGTGGACAGGAATTGTTTGAATATATAAAAAAATTATAATTCAACACCGTCTAACATACACACATGTGGTGGTTTGAATAGCTGTCCATGTATATGAGAAAAACGAAATAATAGGATAAAAGATTTAGACTTTTATCCTATTATTTCGTTTTATTTATATGCATTGAACAACGCATTCAAATTACAACTTTGTTACATTAGATGCCTGTTTTCCGCGAGGTCCTTCTTCAATCTCGAAACTAACACTCTGTCCTTCTTCCAAAGTCTTAAATCCTTTTCCCTGAATTGCAGAAAAATGAACAAATACATCATCTCCGGATTCCTGTGAAATAAATCCATAACCTTTTTCTGCGTTAAACCATTTTACTGTACCATTACTCATCTGGGTACCTCTACTTTCTTAAATAAAAAATACATGTAACTGTTAATGACAGGTGTTTCAATAAAAATCTTTATAAAAAAGAAAAAGTCCACGAACCGTTACTTGCTTTATGCATTCATAGAAATAAATGAATGCATCCGTATCGGTCGTGAACATTAAAATCTATCAATAACAAGATTAATCATAGCACAACAACTTAACGATTACAAATACTTTTTTAAATCCTGAATACTTTTTTCGTGAAGAGAAATAAGTTTGTCACCGAAATGTTTTGCTTCTTTGGAGGCATCACAGTAAAGATGATTTTTCTGGATTGCTTTGATCATTCCCATCGTATATCCTTGAATACACATTTCAGAAAGATGACTGACATTTTTATCAGACATAGCCTTTAATTTGGTCATCCATTCAGAATATGTTTTCAAAAGATCATTTAATTCTTCTGTAGAATCACCATTGGAAGTGATCGTATCTTTTATAGAATCTGATAAATTTTGATATTCTTCTTCCTGGCTGATGATCAAAGCCTTAAAATCACAGTCTGTCGTGACCTTTCGAATCTCAGGAATGGTTTCTAAAACCATTGCAATGTTCTGATAAATACTGTTTAATAAATTTTCATTATCCATAATTGTAAAACTCCTTTTGTTCATAGGATGTTCCATATAACAGTTTCTATACATAAAAGTGGAAATATGATAAAATGGCAGACATAAAATGAAATCTACATACATCGATTTAATGGTGAAAAGAAATAATAAGCAGGAGAAAAAGATGAGCAAAGAAAATTTTGAGAAGCAGATCCGAAAAAGAATGGAGCAGTTAGATGAGATCAATAAACATGGAATATTTAAAGAATTAAAAGGAACTGTCACAGATTTTAACTATGATACCAAAAGTTTAACCATGACGTTCGAGGCCACAAAGTTTCATGAAAATGCATTTGGAATCATGTTTGGAGGTTCTCTGGCAGGGATGTTTGATATTGCATTTGGAACATTGACTGCTGGATTGGGCGATTATAGTGTAGCCCCAACGGTGCAGCTTTCTACAACATTTTTAAAAGGAATACCAACAGGAGCAACCGTAAGAACAGAGGTAGAAGCAGTGTCCACAGGAAAAACGATCATGAATTTTGTTGGAAAAGCCTATGTAGGAGAAGAACTCGTCGGAAGCGCCAGCGGGACATTTATGACACCGCGGCCATTTAAGAAATTTAATACAGAAAAATAAAGAAAAAGGATATTGATCGTGACACCAATATCCTTTTTATATCATAGGAAATTCCAAGGGAATCCCCTTGATAAAGTTATTTTATAAAGCAACTTGCTCGATCTCTTTTACAGCATCAAGGATCATATCAGGAGTTACTTCATAAGGCCATACACGTACATCAATTCCAGATAAAGCCTTTGTGATCACAGCATCCATATCATCAATCGTCGCATGAATATCCGCAAGTTTCACAGGAAATCCCATATTCTTGGAGAATTCATAGATTTTCTTAAATTCCTCTTCCTGATGATCAACTTTTAATAAGATCAGGATACAATAAGCAACGATCTCACCATGCAGATGTCCATGTTCTTCGGTAGATTTACATACAGTAAATCCGTTATAGCAGGCATGTGCAAGTCCGGTATTTAAATCAATTCCGACAAGATTTGATACAAAACCAGTAGAAACGATAATTCCAAGAATGACTTCTTCCAGAGCTTTTCCAGGAGTATGATTTCGACATTCTTCTAAGGCTTCTACACCGTATTTTACTAATGGTCTGGCACAAAGATTACTGATCTGGACGCCCATGGAAGTGCTATGGTCTAGATCATTATCACCACGGGCACTGGTTGTACATTCATAAAATTTAGCCATTGTATCACCAATTCCAGCCCACAGGTACTTTTCAGGAGCATTGGCGATCACTTGTGTATTGATAAAGATCCATTCAGAAGGTTTCTCCTGGAAAGAATATTCACGAAGGGAACCATCTGGATGATAGATGATACCAAGTGATGTACAAGAAGCACAAGTAGAAGCAATCGTTGGAAATGTAAAGAATGGTCGGTTGCTTTCCTGTGACAATACTTTACAAGTATCAATCGCTTTTCCGCCACCACATGCAAAGATCATATCAGCATCAATAACTTCTTGATGAGAATTTAATTCATCTATGTGTTCACGACTAGCTTCACCACCGTATTCAAAGACACCGGTGATCATGATATTGCTGTCAGCAACAGCTTCTTTGATCAGATCGGCAGCGGCAGCCAAGGCATGTGTTCCTCCGATGATCACAGCTTTTGTTCCGTATTTTTCACATACCATAGGGATGTCGGCATATGCGTCGGTTCCAATGGAGTAATTTGGGTAGTATTTTCTCATAAGTCATATAACTCCTTCCGTTTTGTTAATTTTTTTCATTATACTCTTGAAAGAATGTTTTGACAAATATTATGGAAGTAGTAAAATATATTTGTTCCCTAATCTTAAGTTTTCTGCTTTTTTCAAAAGTAAAAAAACGGAAAGTCTAAGGTGACAGGAAAGATAAGAATAGAACATAAAGGAAGGTAATATAAAATGGCAAAGATTGATATCATATCAGGATTTTTAGGAGCAGGTAAAACAACTCTGATTCAGAAATTATTAAAAGAAGCATTAAAAGGAGAGAAAGTCGTACTGATCGAGAATGAATTTGGCGAGATCGGTATCGATGGAGGATTTCTTAAGGACGCAGGGATTGAAGTAACAGAGATGAATTCTGGATGTATCTGTTGTTCTTTAGTTGGAGATTTCGGAAGTGCATTAAAAGAAGTAGTCACACAGTACAACCCAGACCGTATCATCATTGAACCATCAGGCGTTGGTAAATTATCAGATGTTATCAAAGCTGTACAAGGTGTTGCGGAAGATGTTGAACTAGACTTAAACAGCTTTGTGACAGTTGCAGATGCAAAGAAATGCAAGATGTATATGAAGAACTTTGGTGAATTCTATAACAATCAGGTAGAATATGCAGGATCTATCATCTTAAGCCGTACAGGAGATGTAGCAGAAGATAAATTAAATGAAAGTGTAGCACTGCTTCGTGAACATAATGAAAAAGCTGCGATCATCACAACACCATGGGATGAGCTTTCTGGAGAACAGATCTTAAAAGTTATGGAAGATGGAAATGATATGGTCAAAGAATTATTAGAAGAAGAGGAAATCTGCCCTGTGTGCGGTGGACACCATGATCACGACCATGATCACGAACATCACCATCACGATCATGATGAAGAATGCAGCTGTGGATGCGGACATGATCACGACCACGACCATGATCATGAACATCATCATCACGATCATGATGAAGAATGCAGCTGTGGATGTGGACATGACCATGATCACCACCACCATCATCATGCAGATGAAGTATTTACAAGCTGGGGCAAAGAAACACCTAAGAAATATAATAAGGAAGAACTGGATACGATCTTACAGAAATTATCCAAAGATGACAGCTATGGTATGATCTTAAGATCCAAAGGTATTTTACAGACAGAAGATGGATCATGGATTCAGTTTGATCTTGTTCCAGGAGAATATGAAATCCGTGAAGGAAGTGCGGATTACACAGGAAGAATCTGTGTGATCGGATCAAAATTAAAAGAAGATGAATTAGAAGGTTTATTCTTCTAAATAACAGGAGGTGTTTAACTGTTAAAATAATCTTATAAAAAATTATAAATATGTGTTGGGTTTTATAATTTTTATTGGTAGAATAAATTATAAATATTATAAGGATTTGTTTATGAGTAAATATTATTCTATCAATAAATTTTCAAAAATATTAGGTGTATCGGCTCAAACATTAAGGAATTGGGATAAAAAGGGTAAACTTCATCCACATCACACTTCCAGTAATGGATATAGATATTATTCGCATGAGCAA
>ENA-OUQW01003557-OUQW01003557.1-human-gut-metagenome-genome-assembly--contig:-NODE-3557-length-11125-cov-3.225203_pt1 | contig 11125 bp, 8 predicted proteins | sample MGYA00248464_ERZ548849 | MGnify/ENA primary metagenome ERZ548849 (study PRJEB26491, sample SAMN04978193) | human gut metagenome | host: Homo sapiens | study: EMG produced TPA metagenomics assembly of...
ATAATTTCTCTCATCACCCATAACTCCTACAGAACGCATGTTTGTAAGAGCAGCAAAGTATTGACCGATTGAACGGTCTAATCCTGCATTAGCAATTTCTTCTCTATAGATTGCATCTGCATCTTGCACGATTTTTACTTTTTCAGCATTGACTTCACCAATGATACGAATACCAAGACCTGGTCCTGGGAATGGTTGTCTAAATACTAAGTATTCAGGAATTCCTAATTCTAAACCAACTTTACGTACTTCATCTTTGAATAAATCACGTAATGGTTCAATAATTTCTTTAAAATCAACATGATCTGGTAATCCACCAACATTATGATGTGATTTGATAACCGCAGATTCTCCACCAAGACCACTTTCAACAACATCTGGATAAATTGTTCCTTGTACTAAGAAATCAACTGCTCCAATTTTCTTTGCTTCTTCTTCAAAAACACGAATAAATTCTTCACCAATGATTTTACGTTTAGCTTCTGGTTCAGTAACACCTTTTAACTTTTCATAATATCTTTCTTGTGCATTTACTCTAATGAAATTTAATTCATAATTTCCATCAGGTCCAAAGACAGCTTCTACTTCATCCCCTTCGTTTTTACGAAGTAAACCATGATCTACAAAGACACAAGTTAATTGATTACCAATAGCTTTAGAAAGTAAAACGGCTGCAACAGATGAGTCAACACCACCTGATAAAGCACATAATACTTTACCATTACCAACTTTTTCTTTGATTGCTTTGATTTGTTCTTCAACGAAAGAATCCATGCGCCAATCACCAGCACAGTTACATACATCTAATACGAAATTAGAAAGCATTGTTTTACCATATTCACTATGTAAAACTTCCGGATGAAATTGGATTGCGTATAAATCTTTTTCTTTATCTTCACAAGATGCTACTGGACAATCTTTTGTATGTGTTGTAATTTCAAAACCAGGTGCAATTTTTGAAATATAATCAAAATGTGACATCCAAACTGTAGATGTTTCAGGAACACCTTTTAAAATTTTAGATTGTGGTTGATCAACTAATAAAATTGATTTACCATATTCTCTTACATCTGCTCTTTCAACTTTTCCACCTAAAACATGTTGCATTAATTGAGCACCATAACATAAACCTAATACAGGAATACCTAATTCAAATAATTCTTTAGAATAAGTTGGTGAATCTTCTAAATAACAACTATTTGGTCCACCTGTTAAAATGATTCCTTTAGGATTCATTTCTTTAATTTTTTCTAAAGGTGTTTTATAAGAATAGATTTCACAATAAACATTGCATTCACGAACACGACGAGCAACTAATTGATTATATTGCCCACCGAAATCCATGACAATGACTAATTCTCTTTTCATGAAAGACCTCCTTTATTAAAATTTAATATCTTTTAAAACAACTGTTTGTTCTCTATCTGGTCCAACACTGAACATTCTTACTGGACAATGAACAAGTTCTTCGATTTTACGAATATAATTTTGACAATTTACTGGTAATTCTTCAAAAGATTTTACATGTGTAATATCTTCTTTCCATCCTGGTAATTCTTCATAAACAGGTTCACATCTTTCAATATCTTTAACAGTTGCAGGTAAACCATAAATTTCTTTACCATCTAATTTATAAGCTTTACAGATTTTGATTGTATCAAATCCACTCATAACATCTAATAACATTAATGAAATACCTGTTAAAGAAGACATTCTTCTTGATTGATTAACAACTACTGCATCAAACCAACCAGTTCTTCTTGGACGTTCAGTTACAGTACCATATTCATGTCCTCTTTCTCTAATTAAATCACCTGTTGCATCATTTAATTCAGTTGGGAATGGCCCTGATCCAACACGAGTTGTATAAGCTTTAATAATTCCAATTGCTTCTTTGATATATAAAGGTCCAATACCAGCCCCTTCAGATACCCCATTAGCTCCTGGATGTGATGATGTAACAAATGGATAAGTACCATAATCAATATCTAACATAGCTCCTTGAGCTCCTTCAAATAAAACTTTTTTATCTTCTCTTAAATATTGATCTAATAACATACCTGTATCACAAACTAAAGGCTTAATAATTTTAGCGTATTCTTTGTATTCTTCAAAAATTTCTTCTACAGTAAACATGTCTTTTAATTCAGGATATTCTGCAACTTTCATTGGGAAAGTTTCTTTTAATCTTTCTAAGAATAATTCTTCATCAATGAATTCTCCCATTCGAATACCAATACGGCTATATTTGTCTACATAAGCAGGTCCAATACCTCTTTTTGTAGTTCCAATACTTTTATCACCTTTTCTCTTTTCTTGTAATTCATCAATTTCAAGATGATAAGGTAAAATCACATGACAACGATCAGAAATTCTAATTTTGCTTGTATCAATACCACCATCATTTAAATATTTCACTTCTTCTAAAAATGCTTTAGGATTAACAACCATCCCATTTCCCATGATTACTTCATGCCCAGAGAAAATACCTGATGGTATTAATTTTAAAGCAAATTTCTTACCACCATAAACAATGGTATGACCTGCATTGTTTCCTCCAGCATAACGACATACAACATCTGCTTTTTGTGCAAGATAATCGGTAATTTTTCCTTTACCTTCATCTCCCCACATACTTCCTACAACAACTACACCAGCCATAATTCATTTCCACCTTTCTATCATTGGCTTTTTCATACATTTTTATTATATGCTATATTTTAATATAAGTAAAATTAATATATAATATATTTGATATAAGGAGTACTAATATGATAAAACTAGAACAATATAAGATATTTAACGAAGCAGCATCTACCCTTTCTTTTTCAAAAGCAGCAAAGAATTTATTCATTTCACAATCCGCTGTTTCTCAAACAATCCATGCTTTAGAAAAAGAACTCAATACCCAACTCTTCATTCGTTTAAACAAAGGCGTTACTCTTACTAAAGAAGGCATGCTCCTTCATAAAAACATTACTGAAGCTCTTGCTTTAATTACCAGCGTTGAAAATGAACTTTCTCATTATAACGAATTACTTTCAGGACAGTTAAATATTGGTGCTGGTGATTCAATTTGTGAAAATTACTTAATTGATTTATTAAAACAATTTCATCATCTTTATCCAACAATCAAAATCAATGTTGTCAATGGAACTTCTATTGAAACAGTTGAACATTTAAAAAATGGAACGATTGATCTTGCCTTTATCAATCTTCCTTTTGATGATGAAAGTCTAGCGATGAAAGAATGTTTAACAATTCATGATATCTTTATTTCTAAAGAAAAAGATGATCATCTTTACAGCTATCAAGAAATTGCGAAAAAGAATCTTATTCTTTTAGAAAAATCAAGTAATTCAAGAAATTATATTGATAAATACTTTGCTAAACATGGAATTTTATTAAATCCTGAAATGGAATTAGGAGCCCATCACTTACTCTTAGAATTTACTCATGCCAATTTAGGAAATGCGTGTGTTGTTAAAGAATTCTCCCATGATTTCTTAGACAAAAATAAAGTTTATGAAATACAATTAAAAAAGCCCCTTCCTTCAAGAAGCATTGGCTATGCTTATCTTAAAAGAAGAAGCTTATCACAAGCAACTTTAAAGTTTATCGAATTAATTGATCAATTTGATAAATCAATTTAGATTCTAATTTAGATAAAGAAAGACTCGCTTTGACAAGTAAAGGAATATCGAAAGATATTTCTTTTTCTTTATATTTTAATAACACATGAACAATTTCACCTAATGGATGTTCCTTCAAAGTTAAATGAATAAAGACTGGCCCTCCATTATTAACAAAATAATCACTTAATGAAAAATCACATTCATTTAAAATCGTAAAACCATTGACCTTTTTCATCACTTCTTCAAATAAATTAGGATTTTCTACAAGATAATCCTTTAATTTTTCTTCAATCATTTTCTTTGTTTGTTTAACAAATTCATCGGCTTCACTTTGATGTTTTGCTTTAACACCTAGTCTTACCCTTACATACTCTTCAGAAGCATACAAAGCAATAGAAATATCTTTTTGACTTTGAACAATATCATCAATCAAAGTAGCCGCTGCTGATTCACCAATGCCTTGTGTTACTAAATCGTACGTATAAATTTTCGCTTGACGATATTTTTCTAAATAAGGTTTTAGTTGATGATCAACTACATAAGTCATCTCTTTAGGTGGTCCAGGAAGATTAACAATCATTTTTTTATCTTTAGACATCACACAACCATTGGCTGTTCCAATAGGATTATCTAACACATAACAATTTTTAGGAAAGTAAGCTTGTTTAAAGTTATTATCACTAACTTTATCAAGTTGTGTTACAAAGCAACATTTATCATTGACTTTCTTTGCTTCATCTTCATCAAAAATCATTTCTAATCCTAAATATTTTGCTGATAATTCTTTCGTAAGATCATCTTCAGTAGGTCCTAATCCTCCTGTGGTAATAACACAATCGCACCCTCTATTAAAAGCGATATCTAAACAATCTAAAAATCTTTGGGGATTATCTCCCACCACTGTTTGAAAGAAAACATTAAAACCTAATTCTTTACACATTTTTTGTAAATAGGTTGCATTGGTATTGACAATTTCTCCAAGTAACAATTCTGTTCCAACATTAATAATTTCTACGTTCATACACGTCCTCCTTACAAAAAAAGAAGTATAAAGATACTTCTAAATTAATGAAAATCCTAAAAAGCTAACCACCATCATAATTACACCAGCAAGTAAAACTCCTAGCATAACGGCAATCGTTGTTGATTTAAAATCCATATCTAAAATACTAGCTGCAAGTGTTCCTGTCCATGCACCTGTCCCTGGAAGTGGAATTCCTACAAATAATAATAAAGCAACAAAAGTACTTCTTCCTACTTTCTCTTGAAGTTTCTTTCCACCTCTTTCACCTTTGTCTAAACACCAAGTGAAAAATTTACCAATAACTGGTTTATCACAACCCCATACTAAAACCTTTCTAGCAAATAAGTAAATAAAAGGTACAGGTACCATATTAGCAAGAATACAAACAATATAAGATGGAATAATTGGTAATCCTAATCCTTGAGAAACAGGAATTGCTCCTCTAAGTTCAATTAAAGGTACCATTGATATTAATGCAATATATAAATAATTCATCTAAAATCTCCTTTTTAACATTCTCATTATAACAAACCAAACGGATTTGACAACATCCTTTTATTTTCTACGATATGCAACTTGGTTAAAAGTATACTTGTCTACACGATAATAAGTATACCCATATTCAATACATTTACCATTATGTAAGCATGTAATCGATAAAACTCTAAGCAAAGGTGTCACCGGATCAACTTGTAAATATTTTCCTAGTTCTTCACCCGCTAAAACCGCATCAATTTGTTGATCGGAAAAAGCAATATGTAAATTGAGATCATTTTCAAAATGATTAAATAAAGATGTACTGGATACTTCTAAAGGAATATCTCCTGTTAAATCATAATTACAGTAATCATCTTCAAAACATAAAGGCTCTCCGTTTACAAGTCTTACACGTTTAACGTGCCATACTTTATTATCTTCTAAAGCCATTTCTTTTTTCATTAAATCTGTAGCTTCTTCAAGTTCATTTAAAACAACATGACTTGTACAATCTTCTTTTTTCTTAGCACAGTCTTCTGTAACACTGTTTAATCCATCAAAACTTTTAAATCTGGATTTTTTACAAACAAATGAGCCAACTTTAGGAACAGAATAGATTATGTTTTCATTGATTAAATCTGTTAAAGCTTGGCGCACTGTCATTCGGGTAACACCAAAAAGTTCACACAAAGCATGTTCACTTTCAATTTGTTCATTTTCATTATATTTTTCATCTTCAATATTTTGAATAATATATTCTTTAATTTTGACATATTGTGGTTTTCTTTTCACCATAACATCATCCCCTCGGCTTGTACTATACCATATATAAACATGTTTTGAAAAGAAAAAGAAGCAAATTTCTTTGCTTCTAAATTTCGCTACCTTCAAATTGTGATTGATAAAGTGAGGCATAGAATCCACCTTTTTCTAACAATTCATCATGATTACCAATTTCTACAATGTCGCCATCTTTCATGACAATGATTGTATTGGCATCACGAATCGTTGATAGACGGTGTGCAATAACAAAGCTTGTACGTCCTTCCATTAATTTTTCCATACCTTTTTGAATAAGCACTTCTGTACGTGTATCAACTGAAGAAGTTGCTTCATCTAAAATAAGAATTTTAGGATCTTTTAGAAACGCTCTAGCAATCGTTAATAATTGTTTTTGTCCTTGTGAAATATTTGATGTTTCTTCATCAAGAACCGTATCATAACCATCTTCTAAGGTATTGACAAAATGATCTACATACGCCATTTCACAGGCATTTTTTACTTCTTCATCACTGGCATCTAATTTACCATACATCAAGTTTTCCTTAATTGTTCCATTAAAAAGCCATGTATCTTGTAAAACCATTCCAAACAAACTTCTTAAATCATGTCTTGAAAAATCTTTAATATCATGACCATCGATCATAATTGAACCTTTATTTAATTCATAAAAGCGCATCAACAATTTAACAATCGTTGTTTTTCCTGCTCCTGTTGGACCAACAATAGCGACTGTTTGTCCAGCATGAACATGCATATTGAAATCATGAATAATTGTTTTTTCTGGAAGATAACCAAAATTAACTTGATTGAAAGTAACTGAACCATGTAATTTTTCAACTTCATCTGTTTCAACTTTAACTGTTTCAGGTTCTAATTCTTCTTCCTCTAAGAATTCAAAAACACGTTCCGCAGCGGCAGCTGTACTTTGTAACATATTCATTGTTTGAGCAAGTTGGGCAATTGGTTGATTGAATTGGCGTACATATTGGATAAAGGCTTGAATATCACCAATCGTAATCGTATTACCCCCTGCTAAAAAACCACCTAATAAACAAACACTTACATATCCTAAGTTTCCTACAAAGTTACTTAATGGTTGCATTAAACCTGATAAAAATTGAGATTTCCATGCTGAATCATAAAGCGCATCATTATATTCATTAAAAGTTTTAACAGAATCTTCTTCCCCATTAAATGCTTTGACAACATCGTGAGCACCATACATTTCTTCAATATGACCATTAACATCTCCTAAGCTTTTTTGTTGTCTGCTAAAATACTTTTGAGAATGTTTCATAACAAACATAATAAGTAACATGGAAAGTGGTAAAACAAGTACCGCAATCAATGTCATCTTTACAGAGATGGTAAGCATCATAATAAAGATTCCTACAACTGTAACAGAAGATGTAATCACTTGCGATAAACTTTGATTGAGTGATTGTGCAATTGTATCAATATCATTGGTTACCCTACTTAAAGTATCTCCACTAGAATGTTTATCAAAATAACTTAAAGGCATTCTTGACATCTTCTTAGATAAAGAGCTTCTTAAATCATAAGCAACTTTTTGTGAAATCGAAGATGTAATAAATCCTTGAATAAAACTAAAGAGTGCACTGACAAGATAGAAACCAACAAGAATCAAACAGATCATACCAATATAATCAAAATCAATTCCACCGGTATTTGTTACCTTGGCCATAATTCCTTCAGATAATTTATCTGTTGCTTTTGCTAGGATCTTTGGTCCTACAATCGTAAATACTGTTGACCCAGCTGCAAAAATAATAACAACCGCCAATTTAAAATAATAAGGTTTTAAATAAACAAATAATTTCTTTAATGTTCCTTTAAAATTCTTGGCTTTTTCACCATTACCTCTCATTCCACGACCCATTGGTCCACGAGGCCCTTGTCTTCTTCTTTCATTACTCATGACTTAGTTCCTCCTTAGATAATTGAGAATAGGCAATTTCTTGATAAACCTGACATGATTTCATTAATTCCTCATGTGTTCCTTTACCAACAATTCTTCCTTCATCAAGGACAATGATTTGGTCTGCATCCATAATAGAAGCAATACGTTGTCCTACTAATAAAACTGTACTTTTTGTCTTTTTAACAAGTTGATTTAATTCTTGACGAAGTTTAGCATCTGTTTTGAAATCAAGTGCTGAAAAACTATCATCAAAAATATAAATATCTGGATTTTTTGCAATAGCACGAGCAATCGCAAGTCTTTGTTTTTGACCCCCTGAAACATTTGTACCACCTTGTGAAATTTCCGTATCTAAGCGTTCTTCTTTTTGATCAATAAATTCTTTTGCTTGAGCAATACGAATGACTTCTTCTAATTCTTCATCCGTTGCCTCTGGTGCGCCATATTTTAAATTAGAACGAATTGTTCCAGAAAATAAGTTTCCTTTTTGAGGAACAAGTCCAATACGATCACGTAATTCATGTTGTGTCATCTCACGAACATCAACCCCTGCAACCTTAATACTTCCTTCACTGACTTCATAAAAACGAGGTACTAAATTAATAAGTGTTGATTTTCCTGAACCAGTAGAGCCAATAAAGGCTGTTGTTTGTCCAGGTTTAGCAACAAAATCAATATCTTTTAAAACCGGTTCACTCGCCCCTGGATAAGCAAATGAAACATGATTAAATTCAACAAGTCCTTTTTTACTTTCATCTAAAGCAACTGGATTTGTTGGATCTTGAATCGTTGGCTTAGTTTCAATGATTTCATAAACACGATTAGCAGCAACACTAGCTCGAGGTAACATAATAGCAATCATTGCAATCATTAAAAAGGCCATAATAATTTGCATTGCATATTGCATAAAGGCCATCATTTGTCCAATTGCTAAATTACCTAAATCGATTTGTTTAGAACCATAATAGACAATTACTAAAGTAACGACATTAAAGATAAACATCATAATTGGCATAATAGAAGCCATTGATCTATTAACAAATAAGTTTAAATTTGTAACATCTTTGTTGGCTTTATCAAAACGATCTTCACTATGTTTTTCATTACCAAAAGCACGAATAACAAGCATTCCTGATAAATTTTCACGCATTGTGAGATTTAAACAGTCAATTAAATTTTGAATAATTTTGAATTTTGGCATAACAACTGCAAACGCAACCGCCATCACACCAAAAATAACAAGAATAACAACTGCAATGATCCATGTCATTGATGGTGATTCTTTTAAAACTTTAATTAAAGCCCCAATACCAATAATTGGTGCAAAACATACAATACGTAAAAGCATCATTGTCACCATTTGTACTTGAGTAATATCATTTGTTGTACGTGTAATAAGTGACGCTGTTGAAAAATGATTAAATTCTTCGTTAGAAAAGCTTTCTACTTTTTCAAAAACATCTTTTCTTAAAGCACGCGCTACACCAGCACCAACTTTTGTTGCAAAGAAAGCAACTGAAATTGCAGCCACTGTTCCAAGTAAAGCAATTCCTAACATCTTTAAACCTGTTTTAAAAATATAATCGGTTTGTACTTTGTCAATGTCAGCACCTAATTTTTTATATTCAGCTTTAACACCATTACCGGCTGCAATTTTTAAAGTACTTTCACCCATTGTATCTATTCTTGTATCCATGTCTTCAAACATCTTTGATTTTTGACTTTCATCCATAAAAGAAATCGCATCATAAACACTCATATTTGGAGGTAATTGTCCAAATTTTTCTTGATACTCTTTACTAGAAGTATCCATACTATCAAGCGAAGTAATAATTAACATCGGTTTCATTAAAATATTTTCTAATTCACTTTCTTCATCACTTGATAAATCTTTCAATTGATAAACTGTTTTTCCTTTAGCCTTAGGAAATGTATCAATGATATCTTGATTGACTTTACTAACTTTTTTATAATCTTTTTTTACTGTTTTTTGATCCTTTTGATCAACAAACAATAATAAATGTTGATAAGTTTCTTCCGTTAAAACATCTGAAACAGGTGAAGCAAATCCCCCTGCTTGAATTCCCACTGAAACAATATCACTCATATAATCTGGTAAAGTTAATTCTGTTTGTGCTTGTACAAACAATAAACAAATACAAGCAAGAATTAAATACCAGAATTTCTTTAAATATCCTTTAATCTTGAACATCTAACTCCTCCTTCATTAAACGAATATTCTTTTCAAAGATTTGACAATACGTTTTCATTCTATCTAAATCTTCTTTATTTATTCCATCAAACAAACGTGTTGTAAACATTTTAATACCATCTTTACAACTTTCAATTTCTTTATTTCCTTTTTCTGTAATATGCAAAGTAATATTTCTTTTATCTTGCTTACTTACAATTTTTTCAATAAAACCCGCCTTTTCTAAACGTTGTAATCTTACTGATAATGTAGCTGGTGTAATTTTTAAACGTTCTGCAAGAATTTTTTGATTAGGATGACCAAAATGATCAATCAGACCTAACAAATAACATTGATCAGCTGATAAGCTTTGTATATTACTTTTTTTACTTGTGAACTCATGAATATTTTTATGGAGAGATTTAAATTGTAGAAAGATCTCTTTAATATCCTCAAATTCCAATGGATCCATAAGATGCCTCCTTTTATTAGTTAGTATACTAAATATTATAATTAGTGCACTAACTAATGTCAATATAATTAGTACACTAATTAATTTTCTATAAAAAAAGAAGGAGCTTAGCTCCTTACTTGACCATTTCCATAAATCATATATTTTGTAGAAGTAATTTCCTGTAAACCAAGTGGGCCTCTAGCATGAAGTTTTTGTGTAGAAATACCAACTTCTGCCCCAAAACCAAACTCTCCCCCATCACTAAAACGTGTAGAAGCATTATGATAAACACAAGCCGAATCTAAAGACTCCATGAAATATTTTGCTGTTTCTTTATTTTCGGTAATAATCGATTCTGAATGTTTTGTTGAATAGTTATAAATATGTTCAATCGCTTCCTGTACATCTTTTACATGAACAATGCCTTCATAATCATATTGGAGGTTTGTTCTCTCATATCGCTCATACGGAATATCTGCTGACTCTGCCACCTTTTTCACCGTCTCCGATACAATCTTTGCAAATGGATGGGAAGCATCAATAATCTTTTCACATGGATTCTCCTTAAGAAGTGCGAGAAAACCATCCTGATCAAGCCTTCCTACATGAACATCAATGT
>ENA-OUQW01003559-OUQW01003559.1-human-gut-metagenome-genome-assembly--contig:-NODE-3559-length-11114-cov-19.984990_pt1 | contig 11114 bp, 9 predicted proteins | sample MGYA00248464_ERZ548849 | MGnify/ENA primary metagenome ERZ548849 (study PRJEB26491, sample SAMN04978193) | human gut metagenome | host: Homo sapiens | study: EMG produced TPA metagenomics assembly of...
TAGCAGCGCTACGCTAAGTGGAATGAACGGACGCCAGAAGGGAAAAGGCGCAAGCTGATGGCGCAGGTGAATCTGGAAATAGTATAAACAGGCATCCGAAGCGAAAGCACATGCTTCAGATGCCTGTTTTTGCTTGATGAAAACTATTCGTCCCCTGCTACATCCAGCTCATCCAGAAACGAGCAGAGGTTTTCCTCCGAGTATTCGATTTCTGATGAGTACATCCGCGCCGCTTCGTTTTCGCCCAGCAGCGTCGACAGGCGCAGGAACAGCATCCCCGATACCGCACAAAACAGCACCCGCCCCGGCAAATCATCATCCAGCAGTGCCCCCGGCACATGCCGATGCAGCAGGTACACCGTAAACTGCTCCACCGCCAGCGGGGAAAAATCCGGCAAATCGTCCGGCGCATTCGTCAGCCGCGTCAGCACCGCGTCCCACGTCGGGTCAAGGCGTTCCAGCGTCCGCAGGAAGTCCGCCCATTCCGCTGCCGTACGCGTTGGCATTACCGTGCCTACCGCTTCACACAAGGCATTCAGCCGGGCAGGAATGCCGCGTGTTCTGTCCTGCATGATGCGGATGAGCGCCGCCCGCGCCTGCAGCAGCGCTTCTTCCTCCGGCGACCCCTGCGGGCGTGTGCCGCCGCCCTGCGTATGCCACGTCATCGGCTGTGGCCAATGCAGGGTCAAATCCGCCGCCGCTTCGCAGCAAAGCCCGAAGCCGACCTCGGTGAATGTCGAAAACTCGTTGCGGTAGCGCGGATGGTCGGCGCAGATTTGGCACAGCGCCCCTTCGCCGCAAGCGGTGATGATGTCGCATAAGCCGCTGTCATTCAGCATCGGGCAACGTTCATCCTCCCGCAGGCGGAAAGAAGCACCGTCCGGCGTGTCCGCAATCGCGTCGCGCAGCCGCTGCCCGATTTCACCCGTCATGGCGGCATACTTCGCCCGCGTGTCCGGGTCAATGTCGATTTCCCAGCCCTTGCAGCAGGTGTGGCGGCAGGCGTCCGCAATACAGCGGAACGCATCCGCCGTCGCGGGGTAAATCAGCGTCATTTCAGCGCCTCCCACAACGACCACGCCAGCGCGCGCACCGCCGGGTCATTCGGCTTTTCCCACAAGCGCGCCGTCAAGTGCCACACGCCCTCCTGCTGATAGAGGATGCCCAGCCGCGCACAGCGTTCCGTATTGTCAATCATCTGCACCGCGGGGTGAATGTCCGCCGGAAGGCGCTGCACATGCGCCGTTTGCAGGATAGCGTACCACACGGGGGTGGTGTAATCCTCCTGCGCGAACCGCTTCAGCAGCGGCGACGCGGTGTCGATGGACAGCCCCATCGTCCCGACCGGCACAGGCTTGCCCATGCTCTCGCTGATTGAACGGAACATCGGGTAGCACCAGAAATCCGTGCAGTATTCCGCCGGAAGCTGCCCTTCCGCGCTCGGCACAACAATCGCCGCGCCGTCCGCCTTCTCTTCTGCGGATACAAACGCCACCATCCGCCCGTCCTTCTCGATGCCCTCGCGGGTAATGCGGATGTCAATTGGCGGTATCAGCCAAATCGGGTAATGATTGCGCGTGCCGTCCGCCAGTGTCAGCACGACGGTCAAGCGCATGATGCGCCCCTGCATGGCGTCCCGATAGCACTCCGCCGGGAACGTGACGGACACTGCGTCCGTCAGCCGCCCCTGCCGTGCACCCGGCGTCACGTCGCAAGCGTACAATTCGCGCTCACCGTCCATAAGGGTACAGTGGATGCAGGCATGCTGCTTCTCCGGGTTGCATTCGCTGATTTGCACATCAAAGCGGATGTCCTCGCCCATCACGCCTGTGAACGACGCAAATTCACCCAGCACGACCGTTCCGGCGCAGAACTCGCGCCACTCCTCGGCGGAAATCAGCCCCTTGTTCTCCATCATTGCGTTCAGCACGCCGACAAGCGCCGTCCCCTGCCCGGTGTAGTCCTGCAAGTCCAGCAGCTGAAAGCCCGATACCTCCCGCGACCGCAGCAGCGTTTCGATTTCCCGCTTGTAGCAGTCCACCGCCAGATGCCCCGTCTGCCGGAAAAAGGCTTCATGCTCGCCGTACAACCCTGCCCGCTCCAAATTCTCGCGCATGGCTTCGATGTTGCGCGGCTTCAGCGGCCCGGTGTAATGCGGAATCTCCGAGAAATCAGGATAGAACACATACTGCCCGACCTCGTGGCTGATGACGGGCACATCCGGGATGAGGGCGTCTGCGGACTGCGCGTCCACTTCCTTCACGCCCGTGCCATACTGAATCTGCACCTTGCCGGCTTCACCCGACTGCCCCAGCGTTTCCGGAACGATGCTGGCATCATAATTGCTGACGGACTCCGGCGCGGTCGTCTGCACGATGCCCTGCGGTGCGTCACACATGGCGTAACTGCCGCGAATCAGCCGTTCGCGCCCCAGCCTGACGCCGACGAACACATTTTCCTCGTCCAGCACGTCCGGCACAAACTGGTAGTTGTTCGCGCCGCTGCTGTACAGCTTGGTGTCGTCCGCCTCGCGGTAGGCGCGCATCATGCGGTTCAGCACGTCCTTGCTGCCCCACAGCTCATTGCCCAGCGAAAGCCACAGGAACGACGGATGATGCCCGTATTCGCGCAGGATACGGAAGCCCTCTTGGAAGAGGAAGTCGCGTTCGCGCTCGTCGTAGCCTTCTTCGCCTTCTTCCGCGACCGTCCCCCAGAACGGCAGCTCCGGCGCCATATACACGCCAAGCAGATCCGCCGCCGTGAACGCCGCATCCGGCGGACAGGCTGTGTGGTAGCGGTAATGGTTGATGCCGTATTCCTTCGCAATACCCAAAATCGTCATCCACGACGCAACGTCAGTTGGCGTGTACCCGGTTTTGGGGTACAGCAGATTATCAACTTTGCCGCGCAGGAAGGTTTCGCGCCCGTTGATGAGCAGCCGCCGACCGAGCGTCCGCACGTCGCGCAAGCCGAATGTCGTTTCATACACATCGCCGTCGAGGTCAATGGAGATGGTGTGGATTTCGGGGTGCGCTTCGTCCCAGAAGGCTTCATTGCCCTTGAGCGGGCATTCCCCGTCCAGCACGCCCCGGCGGTACGGCAGCAGATGCTCCATCTGCCCCGGCAGCACGATGCCCGCCACACCGTCGGGCGCGCCGATGATATGCCCATGCACACGCAGGCAGCCGCGCCGCAAGTCCGGGCGCACGGTGAGGTCGGTCAGCAGTGTATGGGCGACAGTCAGGCTGATTTCGCCGGTGATGCCGTTCCAGTTGCTCTGCGTGTCCGGGCTGGTCAAATGCCCGCCGCGCGTGGGATAATCGGTATTATCCACGCGGATGACGAGGGTATGCTCGCCAGCGTGCACAGGCGGCAGAAAATAGCGGTGCGGCGTACAGAGGCTCTCCTGATGCCCGATGGGGCGACCGTCGAGGTAGACGGTGGTTTTGCGGGTGCGTTCCAGCGTGAGCATCGTCTGCTCGCCCGTCCAGTCGCCCGCGGTGAACGTGCGCATGAACCACACCGCGCCTTCGAAGCGATACGCGTCGGTCAGGCAGCCCGTTTCCTTGGCGGGATTCGGCATTCCAAGCCCCGCCGCCGATGTTGTCCCCGGCAGCGTCATCGTCTCCGGGTACGCTTGCGGCATGGTCTCCTGTTTTTCCGCGTCCAGCTTCACCTGCCAATGTCCGCTCAAGTCGATTTTCATCATGGGTGTTGCAGCCTCCTTTCAAGCCAGAGGCTCTGCCTCTGGACTCCGCAAGGGGCATTGCCCCTTGACCCTTTCGCGCGATTGAGTTGGTGACTTCTTCATGCAATTTCCGCGTGTTTCGCTGGGATTTCGCCTCTGCGGAGGCGATTCCCCCTGTTCCAATCAAATTCAGCCAGAAAAAGAAAGACAAGTATTCCAAAACCCAAAATTTCCTTTACCCAAGGATTCCCTTCCAAGCGAAATCCTTCCCCCACCTTGTAAGGGGCGCGCCTGCCCCAACGCAAATCGTCCCGAAGCCTGACGCGCCAATCGAACGCGTGGGATTCTCCGTGCAGATGCGCACAGCCGCTTCCGGCGTCTGCCCGTAGCGCGCCATCAGGTTCTGGAACGCCTGCCGCATCAGCAGCACCGAGCCTGCCAGCGTGCCGTCGTGCAAACGCGCCTCGTGTCCGCGCACCGTGACCGCTTGCCCGCCTAAGGCGTATTCGCCGTCCGGCAAGCCCGCTGCTTCCATGCTGTCCGTAATCGCAACGGCTTTGCACGCCCCCTTGCAGCGCAGAAGCACCTTCACCGCGTCATCGTGCAGGTGAACGCCGTCGCCAATGAACTCCGCGAATAGGCGATCATCCGTCAATGCTGCGCCGGGAACGCCGGGCGCGCGGTGCGTGAACGGCGTCTGCGCGTTGTAGGTGTGGGTGACGCGGGTCGCGCCCCAGTCCGCCGCCTGATGTACCTGTTCGTCGGTCGCTGCCGTGTGACCGATGGAAACGTGGATGCCGTTCTCCGCCGCCTTACGGATGAATGCTTCCGCGCCGGGCAGCTCCGGCGCCATCGTAATGACGCGCACTGCCTGAATGTCGCCGCCCGTCAGATTAAGGAACGCCTCCCAGCTCGGATGCAGAAAGAACTCCTTCCGCTGCGCCCCTGCCTTCTCCGGCGATAGGAACGGCGCTTCCATGTGCGCCCCCAGCACCCGCGCGGCGCGCTGCTCCGGCGTATCCATCACGCGGCGGACGGCGGCAATCACCCGGCGCGTATCCTCCACGCTGGCGGACATGGTCGTCGGCAGGAACGCCGCAACGCCCTCCCGATACAACTCCCGTGCCATCTGGCGAATCGCGTCCTCGCCCTGCATCGTGTCATGCCCGCGGAAGGCGTGGATGTGTGCATCGACAAACCCCGGCAGGACAAAATCCCCCTGCAGGTCTATCACAGCCTCGCCAGCCAACGGCGCTACGCCCTCGCCCATCGCTGTCACGCGCCCGGTCTCCAGCCGGACGCACAGATTTTCCCAAAAATGGCCATCCACAAAGAACAGCCCATTCCGCAGCAGCACCGTCAACGCACCTCGCATTCATTTTCTCATGAAACTCTCATGCAATTATCATACCACAAAGAAGGGTTTTTTTCAATCGGCGCAGAATTTCTTATAGGTTGAAACCATGCGATTTTCGGATGAAAATGCGCCAAGACGCAGGCAGCGGGCGCAGGTGAATCCGAAAATTGCAAAAATGCGGGTATCCGCCGAATTTGTTGCGGTTTCTTCTTCATTTGTTCACATTAGGCTCAAATTCGGGGTGTATACTATGCTCCGAAAGCAAAGGAGGAAATCACCGATGTCCTTTTTCTCGAAGATGCAGAACGCCCTCGCGAACTGGATGCAGGGGCGCAACGGCCCGGATAATCTCGGCTTCACAGCGCTCGTCGCCGCTATCGTTTTCAGTTTGCTTTCGCTGTTCCGCCTGCCGCTGGCGAGTTTCCTGTCCATGCTGTGCTATGTATATGCTCTGTGGCGGATGCTGAGCCGCAACGTCGCCAAGCGGCAGGAGGAAAATCGCCAGTTCATGGACAAGACGGGACACGCGCAGACGGAAATCCGGCAGTTTTTCCTGCGGCTCAGGGGCATAAAGACCTACAAGTATTTCCGCTGCCCGCAGTGCAAAACGCGTCTGCGCCTCAAGCGCGGCTGCGGCGAAAAGCACGTCACCTGCCCCAAATGCCAGCACAAGTTCGACGAAAGGGCGTAAGCAATGTTCGGCTATGTCAGACCCTGTCTGGAATCGCTCGATGAGGCGCAGAAAAAACGCTATCGGGCATGGTACTGCGGATTATGCCAATCACTGGGCGACCGCCACGGCTTTCGCGGCCGCATGACGCTCACCTACGACATGACGTTTCTGGCGATTTTCCTCTCCGCGCTCTATGAGCCGGCGGAAGCACACGGGCAAATGCGCTGTCTGCTGCACCCGAAGGAAGCGCACGATTTCGTCCGCACGTCGATGACGGATTACGCTGCCGATATGACCATCGCGCTGGCGTACTTCAAGGCGCTGGACGACTGGCAGGACGACCGCTCCCTGCCGGGCGGGCTGACCGCGCAGCTGCTGAAAAAGCGTTACGAGGCGGTCAGCGCGGATTATCCCCGCCAGTGCGCCGATTTGGAGAAGAACCTGCGGGCGCTGAGCGAGGTGGAAGCGGCGCACAGCGATTCCCCCGACGCGGCGGCAAACTGCTTCGGGGCGCTGATGGCGTCGCTGTTCGTGCGCGAGGAGGATTACTGGTCGCGCACGCTGCGGCTGTTCGGTGCGTCGCTGGGGCGGTTCATCTACATGGTGGACGCCGCCTGTGATTACGATGCTGACACGCGCAAGCACAGCTACAATCCCGTGCTGCTGATGGGGCGTCAGCCAGAGGATATGCGCGACGTGCTGACGCTGCTGCTTGGCGACGCCTCAGCGGCGTTTGAGTCGCTGCCTATCGTCTCCGATGCGGATATTCTGCGCAACATCCTCTATGAGGGTGTCTGGCAGAGCTACAACGAGTCCCTCCACCGCCGCGCCGAAAAGCAGAAGAAGCACAGCGGCAACACAACCAAAGAGAATGGGGACGATTCCCCGGTGAAAGGAGGCTGACGAGCATGGTCACAGACCCGCGGAAAGTGCTGGGTGTATCCGAAACCGCCAGCCAAGATGAAATCAAGCGCGCGTATCGCCGCAAAGCCAAGGAGTGTCATCCGGATTTGCATCCGAACGACCCCGACGCGGCGAAAAAGATGAACGAACTCAACGAAGCCTACGACATGCTGATGAACCCGGAGAAGTACGCCAACCGCCAGCAGCAGCAGAATCCGTATGGTGGGAATCCGTATAGCGGGAATCCGTATGGCGGCAGCAGTTACGGCGGAAATCCATACGGCTCTTACGGCGGCAATTCCTACGGCGGACAGCAGCAGGGCAATCCGTATGGTCAGCAGGGCGGCTATGACCCGTTCAGCGACTTCTTCGGCGGATTCGGCTACGGCAGCTACGGCGGCTATCAGACGCAGGTCAACCCGCCGCAGGAGCAGGCGGGCGATTCCGAGCCGGTTCGCGCTGCCATCCGCGATATTCTCGCCGGACGGTACGCGTCGGCGTGTTCCATTTTGCAGAACGTCCCCAGCACGGGGCGGAATGCGCGCTGGTACTACCTGTCCGGCGTGGCGAACCACGGCGCGGGAAATCAGATTCAGGCGTTGGAACACATGAAGCGCGCGGTGCAGCTCAGCCCGAACAATGCGACGTATCAGGCGCTTTTGCGGCAGTATCAGCAGGCAGGGCAGACGTATCAAACGAATGCATCCGGGTACAACACTTGGGCGATGGATCCGTCGAAGCTGTGCATGAGTTTGTGCTTTTTGCAGATGTTCTGTCCGCTTTGCTGCCGGTGCTAAGGCGCTGGCAAGCCCCTTAACTCGGCGGAATTTTCCTATGCTGCTTGATTGGTTTTGTTGCAGGGGTTTCGCCTCTGCGGAGTGAAATCCCCTGCGCAACACAAAAAACTGTATGCAATGCGCGCAACTGAATCGCGCAAAAGGTCAAGGAATCAGTTTCCTTGAGAAAGTGTAACTTTATGGGCAAAATCATCGGTATCGACTTGGGTACCACCAACAGCTGCGTCGCCGTGGTTGAGGGCGGCAGCGCGATTATCATCCCGAACGATAAGGGCGAGCGCACAACGCCGTCCGTCGTGGCATTCACCGACAGCGGCGAGCGGCTCATCGGCAGCGCGGCGAAGCGTCAGGCAGCAGTCAACGCCGACCGCACGATTGCGTCCGTCAAGCGCCATATGGGCACGGACTGGCGCAAGACCATCGCCGGGAAAAGCTATACGCCGCAGGAAATCAGCGCCATGATTCTTCGCAAGCTGAAGCAGGACGCGGAAAGTTACCTCGGCGAACCCGTCACCGACGCGGTGATTACCGTCCCGGCATATTTCGGGGATATTCAGCGTCAGGCGACGAAGGACGCGGGGCGCATTGCGGGTTTGAACGTCCGCCGCATCATCAACGAGCCGACCAGCGCCGCCCTCGCCTACGGGCTGAACAACGGCGCACCGCAGAAAATCATGGTCTACGACCTTGGCGGCGGCACGTTTGACGTATCCATCATCGAGATTGGCGAGGGTGTTATCGAGGTGCTGGCGACGTGCGGCGACAACCACCTCGGCGGCGATGACTTCGACGAGCGCATCGTGAATTTCGTCTGCGATGCTTTCCAGCGGGAACATCACGCTGACCTTCACCGCGATTTGGCGGCCATGGTGCGCGTGAAGGAAGCCGCAGAGCAGGCAAAAAAGGAGCTGTCCGTCACCGAGATGACCACCATCAGCCTGCCGTTCATCAGCACAGTCGGCGGTCAGGCGGTGCATTTGGAGCAGACGCTGACCCGCGCGAAGTTCAATGAATTGACGGCGGATTTGGTTGCGCGGACGGAAGGTCCTGTCCGCAGCGCCCTCAGCGACGCGGGCATTGCCGCCAGCGAACTGAGCAAGGTGCTGCTGGTCGGCGGTTCGACGCGTATCCCCGCCGTGCAGGAGAAGGTGCGCCAACTGACCGGCATCATGCCGAGCAAGAGCATCAACCCCGACGAATGCGTGGCGCAGGGCGCGGCGATTCAGGGCGACACGCTGAATGAACACACGACGCTGACGAACTCCACGGGCTTGCTGCTGCTGGACGTGACCCCGCTTTCGCTGGCGATTGAGACGGTCGGCGGCGTCGCGACCCGCGTCGTCGAGCGCAACTCCACCCTGCCTGTGCACTATCAGCAAGTGTTCACCACGGCGGGCATGTTCCAGTCGTCAGTAGAAATCAACGTCCTGCAGGGTGAGCGCCCGATGGCGCGGGACAACAAGAGCATCGGCAAGTTCCGTCTGAAAGGCATCCGCCGCGCAATGGCAGGCGTGCCGAAAATTGAGGTCACGTTCGATATTGACACCAACGGCATCCTGACCGTCTCCGCGCGCGACCAGGACACTGGACGCGCCCAATCCATCACCATCACCGCCGACAACAAAATGAGCGAGGATGAAATTCAGCAGGCGATTCGCGATGCGGAGCAGTACGCCGCGCAGGACGCTTTCCGCCGCGACCTGATGGACACCATCAATCAGGCGCAGCACCTTTTGGCGCAGGTAAGCGCTGCCTTGAACCAGTGCAGCAAGCAGCTGGACAAGGACGAGAAGAAGCGCATCAAGGACGATGAAGCTGCACTTCGCCATCTGATTGGGCGCGCCAAGCCCGACAAAATGACGGCGGATGACCTGTCCGCCATCAAGAGCGCCATGGCAACCCTCGAAAGCAGCAGCGCCCACCTGATGAGCCTCTTCGACCCGAACGCGCAGAGCGGCGGGCAGTCATGACGAAGCCACACCACGTCCGGCGTGCGCTGCTGATTGCCCTGACCATCGTGGCGGCGCTTGTCGCAGGGTACATGGTTTACCTGACAGGCTGTGCCGCGGCGGAGCAGACCGTCACGGCGATTCTGCCGACGCTGCTGGGCAGTCTGGAATAACAAGCAAGGGGATTGCGTCCACAATTTCGGACACAATCCCCTTTTTCGTTGAAATGATCATCAGAACAGCAGCAGAATCCCCTGCGCCGCCAGCACCGCCGCGCACGCCGCAAGCGCCACCGTCAGCAGACTCTTCCCCTTCCACGCAAGGAACACCGCTGCCACCAACCCAACCGCCGCCGTGCGCATATCCCCCGTGGAATACAATACGTCGGGAATCGTCATTGCCCCCAGCACCGCGAACGGCACATAGTGCAGGAATGACTTGACGAACGTTGATTTGATTTCCTTGCGGAAAATCGTCAGCGGCAGCATCCGAATCAGGTATGTCACACCCGCCATCACAAGCAGGTAAATCGGAAAATTTGCCGTCATTGCGCATCACCCGCTTTCGTTTCTTCCTCCCGCACGGGGAAGAGCCACGCGCCCAGCGCCGAGGCGGCAATAGCACAGATGATGATGACAAACCCGCTGGACACCTGCGAGAGCATCGGCACATAACGGAAGCACAGGCTCATCGCGATAGCCATCAGCACGACGATGCGCACGGGCTTCTCCTTGCGCGCGGGCGGCAGGATGATGGCGAGGAACATGCCGAAAATCGCGATACCGAGCGCATTGCGGAGGAAAATCGGCAGCAGCGTGCCCGCGACCGCGCCCAGAATCGTACCGACCGACCAGCCGAGGTACGGCGCGGTCATCAGCCCATACAAATACCAGTGACTGACCTTCCCCGGCTGACTGGATGCGACAGCGAATATCTCGTCCGTATTCATGAAAGAGAAGAACAGGCGACGCGGTGTGTTCATATCCGAATCCATCTTCTGGGAGATGGACAGACTCATCAGCGCATAGCGGAGGTTGATAATCAGCTGCGTCAGCGCGACTTCGAGGTATGACGCCTGTGCGAGAATCAGCGGCAGCCCGGCGAACTGCCCCGCACTGGTGACGTTCGTCATGGAAATCAGCAGCGCTTCGAGCGGCGACAAGCCATCCGCCACTGCCTTCATGCCGAACGTGAACGCAACGGATAGGTAGCCCAGCCCAATCGGGATTCCATGCCGGAAGCCCTTCGCAAAGAGTTTACGATTCATCGTCATTGATGCCTTCTTGTCGAAAAAAGTCGGAACACAGCGTTTATGATAGCACGAAGTCCGTCCCTTCGTCAACGTCTGTGCAGCAAAAGAACAGCAGGGGACTTCGTCCCGTTTCATTTGTCCCTGCACCCATTTCGCGATTGGCTGATGGCGGAAAAGACATCACCCGACGCGCCGCCGAGTTGTGCGGTATTGCCCATGCAAAACCGGCAGCTGATGACACTTCATCGACTGCCGGTTTGCGTCTGTTCCTTCTGCAAACATAAGCAGCCACACACCGTAGCGCATGGCTGCTATGGATATTGATTCAGTTCGACAAACTGGAACTTTCAAATTAGTCTTTGCAAACAACCTTTGAACCTTCACCATCAATTACAATTCCCTGACGGTTGTTAATTGGACATAGATTCAAATCCGAAAATTCAGTCATTATTTTCTCGGTAACTTTCTTAAATGGTGCTGTAAGATAATGCGGAA
>ENA-OUQW01003567-OUQW01003567.1-human-gut-metagenome-genome-assembly--contig:-NODE-3567-length-11096-cov-4.430396_pt1 | contig 11096 bp, 7 predicted proteins | sample MGYA00248464_ERZ548849 | MGnify/ENA primary metagenome ERZ548849 (study PRJEB26491, sample SAMN04978193) | human gut metagenome | host: Homo sapiens | study: EMG produced TPA metagenomics assembly of...
ATGACCTCACGAAGAGGTCGACTTACCGCAGGAGTCAATCTCATATTCCAGTTAGCGTTTCAACTCACGACCTCACGAAGAGGTCGACCGGTTTCTTCAGTGTGGCTTTAATTGTGTTTACGTTTCAACTCACGACCTCACGAAGAGGTCGACCACTATTTCCCGGAATCTTCGCAACTCTCTGTATAAAGGGATGTATCGTGATGACCCTGATTTTTGCGAGCCTCTAATCGAGCCGGAGCGATTCGACCGTATTCAGGTTTTAGGAAAACGGAACGTGCGTCAGCGTTACTCTAACCGAACATATATCTTCACTGGACTTCTGATCTGTTCTTCCTGCAATCATTATCTTGTAGGCCAGACAACTCACCGAACTCTTTCTGACGGAACCGAAAAGCACTATCCGTCGTATAGGTGCAATCAGAGGTATCAGTCACATAGTTGTAATCGGAACCGCAGTTATCGTGAGGATTATGTCGAAGAATACCTTCTTCAACATATCCGCCCTGCTCTGTCCGAGTATGTGGCAGAATATGAAGTGACCGGAACAAACCCTGCTCGGAAGAATCCTGCTGCTGAAGCTGCGAAGATACGAACTAAGATGCAGAAACTGTATGAACTGTACATGGATGACTTGATTGATCGTGATACATATAAAAGGGATTATTCCGCTTTTCAGGAGAAACTGAAAGAACTGGATTCCATTGTTGTTGCTCCTTCTCGTGATCTTGCTGATCTGAAGAAGCTGCTTGAACAGGATTATGAGGAGATATACAGAACATTTTCTCCGCAGGAGAAGAATGCTTTCTGGAAGTCCTTCGTGCAGTCAATCACTGTTCACGAGGACGGAGAAATGGATATTGTTTTTTTATGATCTTGTTTCTACTAACTACGCACCGCCCGTCGGTACTGCGTAGTTAGTAGAAACGATTCTTTTGTGCAGTTTTGCTTTTCTCTGGCTCCGATCGGGGCGCGATCTGGACTTTGCAAAAGGCAAATTGCACAAAAAAGAGGGCCGAACAGGGAACTACTCCCTGCCCGGTCCTCTTTTGCTTTCTCATCTTATTTCTTCAGATAACTCTTTGAACTGAATCCGATGTACTCAACACCGTCGAGAGTGACTGTGATGTATAACCACTTCACTCCGTTGTATGTGGTGTAATAACCATAGTTATGCACTTCAGTTCCTGCCGGAATGACGCACAATGCTTTCTTGTTGCTTCCTGCATCGTTTCTGCAATACAGCGCATCGGTTGTCTTGTAAGTTCCTGCAAGGCTTCTGTCATAACTCTTTGCATAGCAAGTTGACTTCACGGTCTTTGTGATCGGCTGGTCTTTTGACTGTGGTTTGGTTGTAGTTGCTGCGGAGCCGTTCAGAATCTTGTTGACCTCTGCCTGAATTTGATCTGTCAGCTTGTTCATGCCTTTTTCCTCTTTCTGCCGATGATGTAGATCGCACCGGCGGCGATTACGACTACCGCACCGATCACGGCGCAGATGATGATTCCATTTATGCCGAATGCCTCACGGGGCGCTTGAGTGCCGTCAAAATGCAGCACCCACGGCTGCCCGGACCGCACACGCTGCACAGCCACTAAGGCCAGGACGGATTGGGCCGTTGCCAGGCCGTCGCCGGCCCCCTCCAGCACATGGCGGTAGGTGCCGTCCGCTTCCCGGAACTGGGAAAGCTCGGTCAGCAGGGTGTGCTCGCCCTTGACAAACCGGCTATCCGTCTCCGGGTCAATGCCCAGCGCACACAGGGCCAGGATGACCTGGGCGGTGCTTTCCGCGTTTTCATCGCCGTAGGCGATATACCCGCAGGTGTCCGTCAGCTGGCCGGAAAGATAGGAAAGTGCTGCGTCGATCTCGGTCTCCAGCTGGTCCCGATAGGGAGCTAGGGCCTGCACCGCCATAGCGGTGATGTCCACATCCGATTTTCCGGGGATCAGGCCGAAGCCGCCGTCCGGCTCCTGAGCAACGGAAATGGCATTTACCATGTCCTCCCTGGAATACAGGGCGTCTGCCGGGACCTCTGTGTCCCCGGCATCCAAGGTCAGCAGCGCCCATATCCAGCCATTTAAGCCCTGAGCGCCCGGATCACGGGCATAGTTGTAAGTACCCTCTGCGATCAGGTCAATGGCCGAGCCGTCGGGCTTCGTGCCGAAGTTGGTGGGGTTGCCCCCCAGTGCCAGCACCGTTAAAGAAATCCGGTGGTATTCCGTGGCCTTGTTGCGGTCCAGGCATCCGTTTTTGGCGTATGCGTCCTCCACATGGGCCTTCAGTTCCGCCAAATAGTCGGAATAGCTCTCCCTTGTGCCGGACAGTGCCATAGCTATGGCCAGCCAATCGCAGACGGAATCGCCTGCAGGAAACAGTTCCCTGTCCTTCAGCAATTCGCCCTTCTTGCCGCCCAGAGCGGACATTCCCTCCGCACTCTGTGCGATCTGTTTTTTCAGCGAGGGAGCGCTTTCCGCAAGGGCCAAAGTCGGAAGCAGAAGCAGCACGCAAAGAAGTGCCGCTAATATTCGTGTTGCTCTTTTCATGCTGCTGCCTCCCAGGTTCTATGGAATTTGTTTTGATAAGGGGTAAGGCCCGATCCCCGCCGCAGGAGCAGGGCGGGGGCCGCCTGTGCGGCGGTGGGGGATGGCTCCGTGCCGCCGGTGGCCGGGAGAATATCGGTTTTTTCCTCATGGCACTTGGAGCAGCGATAGTGGATGTAACCATCCTCTGTTTCGGTGGGTTCCAAACGGTCCGTCTCCACGAAGTCGTGGCCCAGGGCTTGGTAGCCGCCGTTGATCCACAGGCCGCAGTAGCTGCTCAGTGAACCGTAGCCGCCTCCGGTGGAATCGTAGCCGCCGATGTCCTTGCCATAGGACAGGGTGAAGCGCACATAAATGGTAATGCCGTTGCGGACCTTATAACCGCTCATGCCGGTACCCTCATACAGGGTGCCGTTGATGGAGTACATCCAGCCGGAGCCTTGGGTATAGTCAAACTCCCCGATGCTGTCCCGGTCATAGTTATCATTGGTGGTGATGCCGTCCCGCAGGATCAGCTCCCAAAGATGCTCCGGGACATTGGCACGGTAGGCAATGTCGCCCCGGCTAATCCGGCGCAGATAGAAGTTCATGGTGGCAGACCCCTGGTAATCCGGCTCATAACCGCGCTCCTGCAGGAAGCGCAGCAGCACGGATGCCGCCGTTTCGCCCTCCACGATGTCCAGCGTACCGGTATCCAGAATGCCCAGGCCGATGGTGGTCGCATCCAGCACCACATCCACCGAGCCTGCCGGGTCGCCCTCACTGATCTGGTGATAGGTGACGGTGTAGACCTTCATGGTGGAGTTTCCGTTACCATCCCAGGCCAGCACCCGGACGATGTGGGTTTCTTCATCGCCCAACTGAGGGGGATCGAAATACAACTCGTAGGTGGGTTGAGAATCGCCGTAGCTCTTTTCCACGGTTTTGCCGTCCAGCGTGACCCGAATTTGATTGGAATAGATCACACCGGCTCCCAGCTCTGCGTTGGCACGGGCAATCACCGTCAAGGGGAAGGTTTGGGAGCTCATGTCCAGGCTGGCCCCGTCCAGATTGGTAACGATGGAGGGTGGATAGTCCCCCACCGTCGGGTGGGTGTCGTCCGCGAGATTCGCGTAATAGCCAATCCGATACTGAACAAGCCCCAGGAAGGTCTCTCCATCATAGAGAGACAGCACAAAGAGGTTGTCTGCGTTGAAATCCAGCTGTGCCTCGTAGTCCTGGTTATTCTGAGAAGTAAGCAGCAATCCGTTTCCGGAATTGGTCTCATTTTTCAGCCGGACACGGATATGCAGATCGCCCTTACCCAGGGGATAGGCCACAAAGGTCAGTTTCCCGTCGGGCAGCTCTGCCTTGGTGAGCTGCTGGGTTTTCAGTGTCGTATAAATGCGGGGGGTATCATCCTCCTCACCGCCGCTGCCGTGGTCACCTCCGCTGCCGCCGTGGTCCCCGTCGTCTCCGCCGGTGCCATCACCATGGTCACCGGAATCCTCGGAGCCGCCTTTGTTATCGTCTGACTTGGAGCCGCCCTGGTCGCCCTTGCCGGGGTTATCCGTGGGGTCTGTGGGGCCCGATGGATCCGGCTTGGTGTCATCAGGTTTCTGCGGCTCGTCGGGCTTCTGCGGCTCGTCGGGCTTCTGCGGTTCATCAGGTTTCTGCGGCTCTGATGGATCCTGGGCAGTATCCGTATTCTCTGTATTATCCTTGCCGGAGCTTTGTCCGCCGGTGCTGCCGGAGCCTTGCAGCGACTCTGCCTGGAGCCGATCCGGCTGAGTGCTGATGGGATTCTCCGGCCTTGTCCGACCGGAGGAAAGAAGTGAGAGGCTGATCCCTGCCACCAGCACAATGACCAGCAAAATACTCACGGCACTATATAGGCCGCTATGTTTTTTCATACGAGTATCCTCCAAATGCTTGTTTTGGATTCTTACCATCGTCTCCTAAAACAGGAGGCAATGGTAAAGCCCCAAAATATGGCGAATTGCCTCCCCTCCCAAAAGGGAGGGGAAGCTATGGATTCGCCTTGGTTTACTTAGAATTTTTGACGACCGCAACGGCGTCGGTGGAGTTGACGGCCTTGTCATGGTTCACATCCGCGCGCAGGAACTTCCGCACAGAGACTTTCTCGAAGTCGGTGTACTTGCCGCTGTAGATGTCATAGGTGAGCTGCGCATCGTTGATGTCCACAACGCCTGTCTCGTTGACATCATAGCTCTGCTTCACTTCTTCGGCTGTGGCGCTGGCCTGGTTGATATTGGCCTCAGCCGTAGCCACAGTGAATGCCTCGCCCTTGTCCACGATCACCAACCAGCTGTACACATTATCACCATAAGCGGTGGTCTTGTACATGACATCCTCGCCGTAGGCAAACGCCTTGCCCTCTTCGGGGGTGCCGGTCACGGTTACCAGGAACACGGTCTTGTTATCCATCTGCACATACTCGGAAACAGCTACCTCCATGGTCAGAGTGGATTTCTTCTCGATGGTGATGACCAGATCGCCGGTGACATTGGAGATGGTGTAGGTGTTGTTAGCACCCTCGGTGACAGTCACATCCTTGCCGCCCATAGTGGCAGTGATGGTGTACTCAAGGTTCTCCTGCTTGGCCACGGTGAAGGTGTAGTTAGCCTTTTCCTGAACGGTATTTTCACCGGTAGCCTCACCTGCTCCGTTGCCTGCAAAGCTGACCTGGTAGGTTTCCAGCGGCTTGACCTGCTTGCTGCTGTTGATGATGATGTCGCCGGTCACATCCGCACCGGGGATGGTGTAGGTGGTGGTGCCGTCGTCATTTTTCTGGGCCGCAAAGCCGGTGTACGCCTTGCCGCCGATGGTCACGGCCATGTTATAGGTGTAGCCAGCCGCAGGAGTCAGCTTGAAGGTGTAGTCCTTCCTGTAGGTAGCAGTCGCTTCACCGGTGGTATCGTCGCCCAGGGTGACATTAAAGCTCTTGGGGGTCTTGGTGCTCTTAACAACAACATTGCCGTTGACATTGGGCACGGTGTAGGTGCCATCGGCGTCAATGGTGGGGGTAACAGTCTCGCCGCCGACGGTGACGGTCACGGTGTAGTCATAGTTGGGATCCTTGGGAACGAAGGTCAGATTGCCCCCTGCTTCGATCACGGAGCCTTCCGCATCGGTACGCTTAAAGTCATCCGGCAGGTCCACGGTGTAACCGCTGACGGTCACGGTGGTCTTATCGTTCAGAACAATGGCGACGGCGGCATCCTGATTAAAGGCATGGGTGCTGTTATCCACATAGGCATAAAGATTCGTTTTAAGGTTAGTTAAATCTATTTTCACCTCAGTTGATCCTTGTCCCACAGCGGTGAAGGACAGCCGCAGCGCTTCGCCCAGGTTGGCGGGCTCGCCATAACGGGTTATGTTGATAGCGCCGGAAGACACAAATGCGCGATAGCCTTCTTCAGAAACGCTCTCCATGTTCGGCTTCAGTACAGTGTTGTCATAAGTGACTCTTATGTCATATGCATTGTAGGTGGTCTCGCCGTTGTTACTGCCAATATACACAGGGATCTCCACAATTTGACCGGAGGCGACCGTTACATCGCTGCCCATGGATACGGTGTAGCCCTTGGCTTCAGGGGTTTCAACAGGGATGGTCAACTCACCGCCGACCACATTATGAGCAACATCAATAAGATTATCTCCTTGCTTGGGATCATACGTTTTTAACGTATCAATCTGCAGCGTGAACTTGGAGTTAGTAGTATCTGCCCCCTCCTTTGCCGTGAAAACAAATGTGGCTAAATCGCCAGCTTTCCAGATCTTGTGGTTCTCCGCATCGGCATCCCAGGAGGTAAGCAGGTAAGTAAGTCCCACAAAGCCCTTCGAATTTGCTACGTCCACTTTTGTAAAAGCAAATTCAACAGACTCTGATACGCCAGTTCTTTTAGAAAGTGTATAGGCGGATGTGTCAAAGTTGATCTTCATACCTGCGCCATCGATCGCTGTGTCCTTATCCAGGCTCAACGTCAGCGTCACAGTCTCACCGGGGGCGACAGAGGTTTTATCTGCGCTCATAGTGATGGTCGGCTCGTCTGCTGCAAAGACGGCAGGTACCAGGCTCAGCACCATCGCCAATGTCAGCAGAATAGAAACTATTTTTTTCATGTGTTCTCAATTCCTCCTATCAAGATTTTTTCTCAGCAGGGAATTCCGTAATATTTCCCAGATAGAACTGGCAAATCATCAAGGCATCCGAAACATCTACTGCACCGTCTCCGTTCACATCGGCAGCTGCATTCTGCGCATCCGTCGGTGCTACATTGCCCAGATAAATCTGGCAGATCAGCAGTGCATCCGAAACATCAATGGTATTGTCTCCGTTCACATCCCCATATGTCACATCCGGCTTTGTGTCTGCCTTTGCATACTCAAAGGTGAACAGGGCGACGGGCCTAAAATTATTAGTGCTGCTGGATTCCAGTGTGACCGCCATGGCTGTTCCGTCCGCATTGCGGATATAACGGGTGACGGGGGTGGTAACGGTCTGGGTTCCGTCACTGTTGGCCTTGTAGCTGTTTTCCAAAGTAACGGAGCGGATGGTTGCCGAGGACACCACATCCACGGCAAGGTCCGTCTCATAGCCGTATGCAGTAGCGTCTGCGTGGTAAATATCCACGCCCTCGTTGTAGGTAATGTCAACGCTCTCCGTTCCCTCCGGAACGATCACATGGTACTTGGGAATCTCCTCGTAGACATTTTTGAACTCCTCGTTGTCCTCGCTGCCCAGGGTAACGATGCCCTCATAGGAAATGTTCTTTGCATTCAGCTTCGTGCCGTTGACAGAGATGGACTGGAAGGGGCGCTCCAACTCAGCGGTAGCAGATACATTCAAGATGGCCGTGGCCGGTGCGATCTTGGCATAGTCCGTGCCGCCAGAATCATCCGTGGCAATCTTTCGGTTGGGATCCATGCCTACAAGGTAGTAGGTGCCCTCCTCTGTGGGGGCGGTGAAGGAGAAAGTGCTCTTTCCGTCAGCCGCTTCCTTGTACTGCTCGATTTGCTCCCACTTGTCGTTATACAGGAACACATCCAGGTTCGAGAAGGGATAGAAGTCGCTGCCCTCGAAGGTGGTACCGTAGGCCTGGGTATTCACTGTCATCTGTGTGCCGGGACGGACGCTGTATTCGTCCTGGTTGAAGCAGGTAAACGCGCCGCCGCTGCTCCAAAAGCTCCAGTTGCTATACATGGACACATCCCAGGTATCTCCGTCCGACAGCACGATATAGTCGGAGGTGGAGCCCCAGCCGGGGCTCATGTAGGGGTAGCAGTGGTTTCTGTAATACATCAAGTTCTCGTCATGGCCCCAAAAATTTGCCATGTAGAGGCTGGTGGGAGAGCCGGTGATCTTTAGAGCGGCCAGCGTGTCTGCTGTATAGGCAGGTTCTTCATCCATGTAAAGGACATCATTCTTTAGGATAAAATTCTCCAAAGCGCCGCGGTCGTACTTGCCCTTGCAGCATTCCTCCTCCGGCAGGCCGATGAAGTAGCGCTCCAGCAGGTAGAGATACAGGTGCAGGCCGGTGGGCCGTTCCACGATGTTCTCGTCGATGTACTCGCCCTCGCCGTTTGCCGTGTGGTAACGGTAGAATTCGGCCATGTCGTACCGGCTCAGGTCGAAGTAGGGGACGGTGATGGCCTTATGGCAGAGAACCGTGCCATCCGCGCCCTTGAGCGGTACACCGTCGTTAGAGATGGTCACATATACGGTGACTTCCTTGGCGGGGGTCTCATCGTAGTTATACTGTGCGTCCAATCCGTGGGGAGCTTCCTTGACCGTGATGGTAAAGGTCGCTGTAAGCTCTTTGCCGTCCGAGCAGGTCGCCTTGACCTTTGGCTCATAGGTGCCGGGGTCTTTCTCTGATACATAGAGCACGCCATCCTTGACCTTGGTCTGAACGCTGAACTGGTCTGCGTTGGTCAATTTATAGGTCAGCGAGTGGCCGTCCGTATCTTCAAAGACATCTGCCAGCTTGATCTCCAGCAGGCTGCCGGCCACCACCTCGCCGGTGGTGACGGCATTCGCCTTCACGGAAACGCAGGAATCCGCAGCCAGCGCCGGTATGACGCCGAATACGCCTGCCGACAGAGCCAAAGTCAGTGCCAGCAGCAGAGATAGTATGCGTTTTCTCATATTTGTTTACCTCATTTATGCGTAGGTTACATCCAGCGCGCGTAGAGCGTCATGTTGCTGCGCACCGGGTCTTTCTGTGTATCCCAGGGCTTGGTGAGCGCCTGATCTGCATACCAGCCGCCGAACACGGCACCGGGCTTCGTGGGCGTCATGACTTCGCCGATGACACCGCCCCGCTTCACGGAAACGGTCTCCAGCTCTGTGCCGCCGTTTGTCTCAAATCGGACCTTCTTCTTGCCCAGCAGGGCCAGCAGGATCAGCAGCAGGGCCAGCAGGCCCACACCGCCTATAATCCACCAGGTGGCGCTTCCTGCGGCGGCACCCTCGGCCCAATTGGCGTAGAGGGTCATGTTGCCCTTAACGGTATCCTTGTGGAAGTCCCACTTTTGGGTGCGGTCCAGGTCTCTGTACCAGCCCTCCAGGTGGTAGCCCTCCCGGATGGGGTCCTCGGGCTTTTTCACCTTTTCACCGTACTGGACGGTCTGGGAAGGGACCTCCGTGCCGCCATTGCTCTCAAAGGTAACGGTGCAGTCCGTGGTGACGATGACAGACACGCTGTTATCCTTCACGGCGTATCCGGCCATGCCGTCCTGGGTGGAAACCAGGGTGTTGGTGGGGATAAGCTGCGACACGCCCTTCGTGCCGATGACCTTCATCTGAAAGCTGCCGACTACCACCTCCGGCTCCCAAGCCTCGCCGCCCTTAAAGGACACGAAGTTCAGATAGAAGGCCCGCCCGCCGGTGCGGCGGCCTAAATCGCTCCAGCGGATGCCGGGAGCGGTCATGACGCTGCCGTCCACCAGTTGGAGGAAGGTGTCATCGTACTCGATTTCCGTCTGCATACCGTACATATCGGTGCTTTCCTGGGCGTCGGTGCGCTTGAGAACCAGGGTCACGGTGATGGTTTCGCCGGTGGTGGCCCGCACCTCATACGCACCGCCTACGGACAGGTCAAAATTGTAGCTGCGGCTCTCGTCTGTTTTGCTGCCTGTCTGCGAGGCAAAAGCTGCGGTGGGCAGCAGACACAGCAGCAGACACAGGGCTGCCAATAGTGTAAAAATGCGTTTTCTCATGCTGATCTCCTTCTCTCTCCGCCCGGTTGGGCCGTTTTTTTGCCCGGCTTGACCGGGGCGAAGTCCCCAACGGGGGATAGCCTCCCCTCCCGCTGGGGGAGGGGAAGCTGGCAGGGTCTTACTTAAACTGATTCACGATGGCCACGGCGTCGGTGTGATCCACCGCCTTAGTGGCGTTTACATCGGCCCGCAGGAACTTCTCCACGGAAACCTGGGTGAAGTCACTGTATGTGCCGTTATACATATCGTAGACCAGCTGCGCATCATTGACATCCACTTTCCCGGTCATGTTAACATCGAAGCTCGGGGTGATGGTGACCACATTGTCTGCGGCGGAGATGGCGACCTTGGCAGCGGCCTCCTCCTGGGTCAGGGTCTGACCATTGTCCACGATCACCAGCCATGCGTACTGATCCGTGCCGTAGGCATTGACCTTATACATGGTGTTGCCGTCATAGGTGAAGGCTTTGCCTCCCTCGGGGGTGCCCTTGACCGTTATGAGCATCATGGTCTTGTCATTCAGCTCCAGGTAGGTGGATACACTTACTTCCTCCGCGCTGTGAGAGACCTTTTCCACCTTCACGACCAGGTTCCACCAATTGGAGTATCTATACAGATAGTCGTTATAATTCACGGCCTCGACCACATATTTCCCATTGCCAAGGCTGCGCACGGTGGCGGGCCTCTTAGAAGCCGTGGGCGTGTTGATGGGCTGATAGTAAGCCGTGACGGTGTAGTCGCAGCTCTCGCGCTCGTTCAGCGTGAAGTAGTAGGGCATATTCTTGCCCATAGAGCCTGCATTCCCGGAGGCTGTGTCCTCAGCGCCGTTGCCGGCGAACACGACCGGAATACCAGTTTCCTTGGTGGCGGAGATAGATATGCTCACATCTCCAACGATTTCTTTGCCGGGGATCGTGTAGGTGAGGGTGCCATCGTCATTGGCAGTGGGGACCGCTATGACTGTATGGACAAACTTATCCCCATTGTCTACACTGTAAACTACACGGTAGGAGTAGCCGGCCCTCGGGGTGATGCCGAAGGAGTAGTCATTCAGATAGGTGACTGTCTCCGGACCCTTGGTCACATCCTTCTCCAACTCTGTGTCGTTGTAAATGATATATTTCACATCGTACTGCTTGGGGGTCTTGCCGGTGTAGGTGACCTCCACATTGCCGGAGATATTCTCGATAGTGTAGGTGTCATCTGCGCCGAAGGTCAGGCTCTCGGTGACGGTATCGCCCATCTTCACGGTGAAGGTGTAGGTATAGTGGCTGTCCACGGGCTTGAAGGTGAAGCTGCCGCCGCTGGGCACCAGGCGGGTCTCCGCGTCAG
>ENA-OUQW01003577-OUQW01003577.1-human-gut-metagenome-genome-assembly--contig:-NODE-3577-length-11053-cov-3.397709_pt1 | contig 11053 bp, 11 predicted proteins | sample MGYA00248464_ERZ548849 | MGnify/ENA primary metagenome ERZ548849 (study PRJEB26491, sample SAMN04978193) | human gut metagenome | host: Homo sapiens | study: EMG produced TPA metagenomics assembly of...
ATGAAACGTTTAGTTTTTTTTCTTCCTTTTTTTCTGGTCGGACTTGCATTTCAGATGCAAGCCCAACCGGGATGTCATACAATTTCTTTAGATGGAATATGGTCATTTAAAGCAGATCCTCTCGGGATGGGTCTTCAGAGTAATGGATTGCAGATGTTTCCATCTCTTACCGAAACAATTACATTACCCGGTTCTACTGATGAGGCGGGTAAAGGGATTCGTACACAAGGACTCTCTTCTATACGACTAACAAGAATGTTTGAATATAAAGGTCCGGCATGGTATGAAAAAAAGGTCTTCATTCCGGAAGATTGGGCAGGAAAAGAGATTTCATTATTTCTTGAAAGAATTATTCCTTTCTTTTTAGCTATTTTTATTAAATAATCTAGTTTTGATTGATTTGCCTTTATTTGAAAAATATAATAATCAATCATATCCTCTTCTGCATATTCAAAGTTATTTCTTGCATTCTTCAACTTTTTCTTTGTTTCTGCTATATCTTTCAACAATTCAATTTCTTTTTCTTGTTCCGTTTTTCCCTTTATCATTTTTTTTAATAAATATTCTTCTTGCATTATATCCCTCCTTTTAGTAAAATTTATTAATATCTTTTTCTTATTATGCACAAATTATGTAATTTTTATTGAATTTTCCATAATTTTATTGTATAATGTTCGAAGTATAATTTCACTAAATGAATTTAATAAAGAAAGGATATACGTTATGATAGATATTAAATTAATAAGAGAAAATCCAGAATTAGTAAAAGAAAATATAAAAAAGAAATTTCAAGACCATAAGCTTGTTCTAGTTGATGAAATTATAGAACTAGATAAAAAAAATAGAGAAGCAAAATTAAATGGTGACAATCTTCGTTCTGAAAGAAAAAAATTAAGTGATGAAATTGGAAAACTTATGAAAGCTGGTCAAAAAGAAGAAGCTGGTAAAATTCGTCAAGAAGTTCAAAGTGTAAATTCAGCAATTGAAGAAAATGAAGAACTTGAAGAAAAATATACAGAAGAAATAAAAAATAGAATGATGAAAATACCTAATATCATTGATGATTCTGTTCCAATCGGAAAAGATGATAGTGAAAATGTTGAAGTTGAAAGATTCGGAGAACCAATAATTCCATCTTACGAAATACCTCATCATGCTGATATAATAGCAAGATTCGATGGATTAGATAAAGAAAGTGCTGGACGTACAAGTGGTGTTGGTTTTTATTATTTAATTGGTGATATAGCACGTTTACATGAAGCTATGCTTGCATATGCTCGTGATTTTATGATTAATCATGGATTCACATATTGTATCCCACCATTTATGATTAGAAGTAGCGTTGTTAATGGGGTTATGTCTTTTGATGAAATGGAAGCTATGATGTACAAAATTGAAGGTGAAGATTTATATTTAATTGGTACATCTGAACATAGTATGATTGGAAGATTTAAGGAACAAATTGTTGATGAATCTCAATTACCACTTACTTTAACTTCATATTCTCCATGTTTTAGAAAAGAAATTGGATCACATGGTCTTGAAGAAAGAGGATTATATAGAGTTCATCAATTCGAAAAACAAGAAATGATTGTCCTTTGTGAACCAGAAGAATCTATGGATTGGTATAACAAAATGTGGAAAATGTCTGTTGAATTATTTAGAAGCTTAGATATTCCTGTAAGACAACTTGATTGCTGTAGTGGTGATATGGCAGATTTAAAAGTAAAATCTTGTGATATAGAAGCTTGGAGCCCACGTCAGCAAAAATATTTTGAAGTTTGTTCATGCTCTACTCTAGGAGATGCACAAGCAAGACGTCTAAACATTAGATATAAAACAAAAGATGGAAACAAATTTGTTCATACTTTAAATAATACTGTTTTAGCTACACCAAGAGCTTTAATTGCTTTAATTGAATGTAATTATAATAAAGATGGAAGTATCACTGTTCCTAAAATTTTACAACCATATATGGGTGGAAAAGAAAAATTAATTCCTACAAAATAAAGTAAAAAATGTTCACAATTTAATGTGAACATTTTTTACTTTGTATATTGTATAAAATTTTTCATTATGCAAAATTTCAAGTATTTCGCCAAAAATTTGGGGAACATATCACAAATCCTTATACCTATTTCAGAGAACTTCCTTCTGACTTTGGTGTTGGTGTAACCTCTATACTTTTTGATTCTACAATAGAAAATAATAAAGATATTATAGCAGTATTATTAGATTTATGTGCAAAAAAATATATAACTTTATCAAAACAAAATGATAAATATATTATTTCTGTTCTAAAAAAACCTGATACATATCTATTATATAATGAAAGATATATTTTAAGTTCAATAATAAATAATAACCTAAAAAATTTAGATTATAATGTATGGTATAATCATTGTTTAAATGATGGAATTAATCTAAATCTTTTCTCATACCAAAAAAGAGAAAATTATTTTGAAAGATTATTTAAAATATCTGATAGAAGTACATTTATAACAATATTTATTATTTGTCTATCTATGGGATTTATTGCTGCAATTTTAGTCGTTATATCATCATTAACAAACACTTCTAACATTACAAATTGGCAACCAATTATTATTTCATTATTAAAATTTACTGCATTGTTTACATCTATTTTATATATTTTAACTTTTATTATATATATGGTATTTAGATTAATTTTTGAATTTATTACTTTTATAATTAGATTATACTTAAATGCAATTAGTTCATCATATAATAAAGTTTTAAATAACACTTTACACAAAACAACTAAAGGAATTAGTGAATATCAAAAATTATATTCTTTTAAAGCTTTTCTAAAAGATTTTGGAAACTTTGCTGATAAATACCCTGAAGAAATTGTATTATGGGATAGATATTTATCATATGCACAAGTTTTTGGATTAACAAAAGAAATAATGAAAACTGGATATCCAAAATTAGTAAAAAATTCATCTTTTCAAATTGATGATATTAATAATATAACTTTTGATAATATAGAAATTAAATAGTAAAAAACTTGATAAAAATATATCTATTTTTATCAAGTTTTTTTGTTGTTAACTTTTTGCATATTCTCTTATATTATATTATAATATATTTTTAAACTTTATTATTTCCATAAATCTTCATTAATAAATCTAGTTAAGGCCATTATAAATGCATTTCTAGTTAAATCAATTCTTGTTACTTCATCTTTAGTCAAAAAACTAATTCCACCTTTTCCCTTTCCTAATTCTTTGCCTTTAAATATTCTATCCATAACTTTTCCAAGTTCTGTTTCTTTTATCTCATCTATATATTTATCTGGAATTGGAAATCCTTGACTTGTCCCAAAACTTTGAAAACCATTCCTATCTTCTATAATAACTGCATTTATATCTATCCACTCTCCTAAAGAATTAGTTATTCCTGCTTCACTTGATACATAAAAATCAACTTGTAGATTATTTTTAATCGCATATTTCTTTAAATTTTTTACTCTATTTTTTGCACCTTGTAATATTTCTTCATTAACTGGTTGGTTTCCAACTTCTGATTCTACAGATATTCCTTCTATTTCAACATTATCAAAATATTTTTCAAATGCTTGTCTTGCACCTTCTATTTTTCCAGGATTTTTTGTTCCCATTAATATTTTCATTTATTTATTCTCCTTTATTATAAAAACTCTTAACAAATTTTATTTTTCAATATTTTTTCGTTCTAGTACTGTTACACACTCCACATGGCTAGTAAAAGGAAACATATCCACAGGTTGAACAGCTTTAATATCATAATCATTTTCAAGTAAAAGCAAATTATCAACTAAAGTATCTGGATTACAACTAATATAAACAAGCTTTTTTGGTTTAACCTTAATAATTGTCTTAATAGTTTTACCGTCTAATCCGCTTCTAGGTGGATCAACAAAAATCACATCTGCTTTTTCTTTACTACATAATTTAGGTAACAACTCTTCAACTTTTCCATCCATAAAAGATGTGTTTGTAATATTACTCATTCTTGCATTTGCTCTTGCATCAATCACTGCTTCTTTTACGATTTCTATCCCATAAACCTTTTTGACCTTTTTGGCAACACTTAAAGAAATAGTACCAATTCCAGAATATAAATCATAAACAACTTCATTCCCTGTAAGCTTAGCAAAATCAATTGCTGTATCATATAGTTTTTTCATTTGAATAGGATTTACTTGATAAAAAGATAAAGGTGAAATTTTTATTTTTAATTCTCCAAGCTTGTCCATTATAAAACCTGTTCCATACATTTTAAAATTTTTATTTCCTAATATTGCATTAGTTTCTCTTATATTAATATTTTGAATAATAGATTTTATCTCTTTAAACTTTGTTGTTAGATCTTTTATAATCTCTTGCTTTTTATACATTTTTCCATCTGTAGTAACAAATATAACCATTACCTCATCAGTAAAAAATCCATATCTAATTACTACATGTCTTAAAAAACCTTTTCCTGTATCCTCATTATAAATACTAATATGATATTTTTTTACAAGTTCAAATATGTAATCTGCAACTTGATTTATTTTTTCATTTTGTATTGCACATTTTGCATATACAATTTTATGAGTTCCTTCTTCAAAGAATCCCATTTTTCCGTTCTTAAAAGCATATTTTCCTTTATTTCTATAATTGTATGGATTTTCCATTCCAATACAATAATTTACTTTTATATTTTGTTTTAACTTTTTTAATTGTTTTTCTACATATTCCGTTTTTGTTTTCAATTGTTGTGCATATTGAATTTTCCCATATACACAACCTCCACATTTTTCTTGAATTTCACAATTCATTTTCTCACATCCTATAATATATCGTTTTCTATATTAATATATTATTATAAAACCTATCAATTGTCAATCTCCTTTGGCTCTAGTTCTATAAAACTTTATATATTTAAATATATCTTGTATTAAATTTTATATTATGATATATTAATACTATCGAATTATAAAGGAGATTTACTTATAAAAAAAACAAAATACTCAACACCAGAATATAAAGCAAAATTAGGTCCAACATTAATAATTATAGGAATTATATTTTATGGAATTTTTTTAGTTTTTCCAACTTGCTTTTTGATATATTATTTAATAAAACGTCCAAATATTTTAGATATTTTGCAAAATGACATCGTATCTGATACATTACCATTTCTTGCACTTATCTTTTTTGGATATATAATGTGGATATTTATCATCTTCTTTTCATTAATAGGAAAATGTCTTGGAAAATTAAAATTATTATTTAACCATATATCTTCAATTAATAAAAATCCATATATTTATTTTAGAGAATTACCAAACAATTTTGGAATAGGTGTAACTTCATTTTGATGATATTAATAATATAACTTTTGATAATATAGAAATACTTTAACCAAAAAAATAAGTCTAATAAAATTATATTAGACTTATTTTCAATTTATTTCTTCTCTTTATTTCTTTTATCTTGAATTATTGCCATTTCTTTTTCTGTAATTAGTGTTACATTATTTTCTTTTGCCCATGCAACACAACCCTTTAATACAGTATTTAAAAATACTCTTGGAACTTTTATTAATTTTGCACACGCTTCATCTGTAAATTTTATTTCTGGATCAATTCTTGATGCAGCATATTTTACTGTATCTAAACTAATTCCTTTACTTGCTGGAATTGGTTCTGATATAGGTCTTTTAAATCTTGTATACCAGAAGTTTTTATTATCACGATATCCATAGTCTACTGGAACTTGTGGAAATACATTTGCATTAACCCCATTTATTATTGCATCATAATACTTTGGTTTCATTAAGATATTATCAATTTTTAATATGAAATGTGCTCCAAATTGGCTTGTTATTCCATTAAATTGATGATATGGTGGTAAATATTCATCTTGCACTTTATCATTTTCTGCTCCATCTAATTCTCTAACCCATGTACATTCAAATACTTGGAATGCTTCTTGAATTATTTTTGGATATTGCTCATTTGGATTTTCTCTTGCTCTTTTTCCATCAACTAAATTAAAAATACAGTCTTTCATTTTCTCTTCAGTTGTTTCCCCTGGATATCCTAATCTCACTGCTTCTTTAAAATATTTTCTTTTATCTGTTATAAAATTAATTGTACATTTTCCTGTTCTTAATATATTTTTAGCTGTATTTGAACTGTTTCTGCAACAAAGTATCATTGCATAATAGTCCTTTCCTGCTATGTAATAAGGAAAACATAGTGAATATGATCCTAAATTTGTTAATCCTGATTCACTTAATGTTCCTATTTCTGTTGTTGGCATTGGAAAAAAGCTTGATGTTTGATAAAAATTATCAACTATTCTCAAATCTTTAAATCCATTTAATTCTTCAATTTTCTTTTCCATTGTATTTCTTCCTTTCTTCTAATCTTATGTCTGTACCATTATATTATTATAAAAATTAAAAATTGTCAAAATCTAAATATGCATATTTTTGTGTTTTAAATTCAACTGCCTTTTGAATTTCTTCTTTTGCAATTTCAGATATTTTACTTACTCTTTTTCCATTTACTAATGGATTAATATATCTTATTTTTGCATTTATATTTACACAATATTTTCCTTTAACTTCTTTATCACTTTCTTTTATTTCATAAGCATTTTTCCAAAAATTAAATTTTTTAGAGATATCTTTATAATTACAATTTTCAATTCTTTCTATTACTTCTTTTTCAGATAATTCATATAAATCTTTTTTGGTTATTAAATTTTTATAAGACATATTTTTCATTATATCTGCTAAAAATTGCATTGATAATTTTGTTTTATTATCTATATAAGAATTTGATAATATTCTCATTCCTTTCACAAATTTTTCAGCAATTGTTTTATCCTTAAAGCCAAGTTCATCAATTCCTTGCTCATTTTTTTGTACTTCTATATTATCATAAATTTCTTTTATATCATTTAAGTTCCAAACTTTTTTACGAACTCCTAATCCATTTGATAATGTATATTCCAATCTATCTGCTGATAACATTGGTGTATCATTATCTGCTATTGGATAGATATGATAATTATCAACTTCTTCTACTTTTATTCCATCTCTTTTTAATAACTTCATTATCTCTTTTGATTCACTTATTATTCTGGTTGTAAGTTCTTCTGTTGATTCTTGTTTTTCATAATCTCCATTCATAAAATCTATACTATGCTTAAATACTGGTGTTGCTATATCATGAAACAATCCTGCAAGTGTTTGTTTTTTATTTTTTGTAAAATGCCACACAATTAAACTTACAGCTATACTATGGTCTAAACTTGAATACCATATCATTTTATCAAATAATTTAGTATAATATGTACCACATGATACACTTATTTTTGCTTGTTTTTGCATTTCTTTTGTATTTATATATTCATTTAAAAAATCAGGAGTTTCATCTGATAGTATTTTAAAATATTCTTTTATTGTTTTGTCCAACATTTCAAAATAATTTTTCATTATATATTAATCCTTTCTTTTATGTTTTTATTCTATCACAACCATTTTTTGTTTACAAGTAATTAACTTGCACTTTTAAGTTTTCAATGTTATAATATCCACATATTATGTATAAGAAAGGAATTTAATTATGATAATAAAAAATCCACGTTTTGAGATTTCTGCTGTAAAAGAAAGTCAATATCCACAAAATGGTCTACCAGAAGTTGTTTTAGTTGGAAAATCTAATGTTGGAAAATCTAGTTTTGTTAATACAATGATTAATAGAAGAAAACTTGCTCGTACAAGTAGTGAACCTGGTAAAACTCGTCAACTAAATTTTTATAATATGGATGACAAATTTTATTTTGTTGACTTACCTGGTTATGGTTATAGCAAAATGTCAAAACAAGAACAAGCAAAAGTTGGAGAATTTATTGAAAATTATTTAAAACATCGTAAAGAAATTTGTTTAATTATATTTTTAGTTGATATAAGACATGATCCTACTTCAAATGATTTTTTAATGTATGATTATGTTATTAGAAGTGGTCTTCCTTGTATGATTCTTACAAATAAAGCTGATAAGATTGCTAAAACTAAGGTTCTTGATGTTTCTAAAAATATTCAAAATCAATTAAACCCTATTGGTGATATTACTACACTACCCTTTTCTTCTGAAAAAAAAATTTATTGTGAAGATGTTTGGAATATAATTGAACAATATATTTAAAAATGTCAAATTTATATTTTTTATAAAATATTTTGTCGAATTATAAAAGAAAAAAGAGCTTGATTTATAGCTCTTTTTATGTTTTGGGTTTGACATTTTTTGTAAATTTTGTTATAATAAAGTATAGTCCATTTGTTGAAATCTTTCTTTCAACATTGTATTAGCATTTTAAAAAATAGGCAAATGCCTAGGAGGAAAAAAAATGAATGTGTACATTGATAATCAAAAAAATCACCAAAAGTCCATTCCATTGGAAGATGTGTTTGGAAAAGATTCACTAAGATTATATAAGACTTGTGAGAAAATCTGGTTTAGTTGGCTTCATCCCTACAAAGGATGCTATGAAGCTAAAATTCCGAACATTTGGGATTTTAGCTTAAAAGCAAGAATCCCATTTAACAGCTCGTTTGATGACGAATATAAAAAGTTCATCAATAACTGGCTTGAAGAACATCCTGCTGAAAAGAAAAAAATGGATGATTCCAAAGCCGAATGGAAGGCTAATTTCGAAGCACAATTTAAAATTGTCGCACAAATTGCTAGCAAACATAATGCAACAATTATCTGGTGTGGCAAAGATAGTAATGCTTGCGGAGACCAGTGGGTTGTTTCTCAAAACAATGAGCAACTTGGTGTATTTACTGTATAACATTCACTAAAAAAGATTATTTCTTTCTCTCGTCCTTGCAGGGCGAGAGTTTTTTTATAAAAATAATGGAGTTAATAATATAAAATTAACTCCATTATTTTTATTCTGCTTTTTTTTCTAATTTAGTTATTACTTTTAAGGCTTTGGGTCTTTCAAGAACAACAATATGGCCACAACCTAGGCATTTTAATTTAAAATCAACACCAACTCTAGTTATCTCCCAAAGTTTACTTCCACATGGATGTGTCTTTTTTGTTCTAACTATATCTCCTATGTTATATTCCATATTGCTCCTCCTATCTTTCAACTTCTTCAAAATTCTTTTTTCTTCCAAATCTTCTAATAATTTCTTCTACATCTTTTTCTTGAAGGCCTTTTCCTATTCCTCGTGTATTTGTATCATCCATTTTTATTAAATGACTTAATAATTCATCATCAAAATCTGGAAAAACAACATCATCTAATAAAATATAATCTTCAATGTTTCTATGTTCAGATAAATATTGTTTTATTTCTTTTCCTCTTTCATTATCAATAAAAGGTGTTTTATCAAACATAATTCTATTTTGTAATAACATTTCTTGAACTTTTAAAAATGATTGTGTATATCTAAAAGATGTATCCATTACAATTTTCGCACCTGTTTCTTCAATTGCTCTTTTTAATAATAAAACTGTTTTTATATCAATATCTTGTTTTCCTTTTACACTATCTATAAAATCATCTGAATTTAGAACTCCATCAACATCAACAAAAATTACTTTCACTTATTTTAAGTTCTCCTTAGCAATTTCTAAACGTTTTGCAATTCTATCTTTTCCTAATACTTGCATAATTTCATACATATCTGGTGTATTTGTTCTAGCAGTTAAAGCAACTCTTAATACTGTACTTACATCTCCAACATGTGCTTTATACATTCCTGGATTTGTTTTAAATTCTTTAACTTCACCTGCATATCCCATTTCTACTGCTAATTCTTTAATTTTATCAAACCATGTTTGTTTATCATCTGATTCATTATAATATTTTGAAATATATAAATCTAATATTTTCGTAATATCTTCTTTATCAGAAATAACTTGATATGGATATTCATTAACTTTTCCATAAAATTCATCATCATACATATATCCAATATTATACATTACATCAGACCATTTTGAAATATCTTTTCTTGGCTTCTTATTTCCTCTTTCAATTCCAAATACTTTTAAAGCATATTCTTTATCTTCTAACATTTTAGCTAATTCTTCATCATATTCTTTTGCCCAAATTAATGAATAATTATATACTTCTTCAGCTGTCATTTTTGATATTACTGTTTTTCCAATATCAAGTAATTTTATCATATCAAATAATGCTCCACTTACACTCATCTTATTTAATTGGAAATCAAATTCATCTATTGATTTATCTGGATTTGCTTTTCTCCAATTTTCGAATGTTGAGTTTGCAATATTTAATAAATATTCTTTAACAGCTTCTGATGGAATACCTTCTTTTTTGTAATATTCAACAGCTGCTTCTGGATCTTTTCTTTTACTTAATTTTCTCTTTCCTCCATTATCATTTTTCATGATTGGTGAAATATGTGCATATTTTGGTGCTTTAAATCCTAATTCATGGAATAATTGTAAATGTAATGGTACTGATGATAACCATTCATCACTTCTTATTACATGTGTTGTATGCATTAAATGATCATCAACTGCATGTGCAAAGTGATATGTTGGAAGTCCATCTGCTTTTATTATTACTATATCTAAATCGTTTTCTGGGAAATCTACATTTCCTTTTATTACATCTTTATGTTTGATTTTTCTATCTTCTCTTCCTGGTGATTTAAATCTTATTATATATGGTTCTCCATTTTTTATTTTTTCAGCTGATTCCTCAACTGTTAAATTTCTGCATTTTGCCCAAACACCATAATATCCAGGTCTTATTTTGGCTGATTCTTGTTTTTGTCTAATTTCATCTAATTCTTCTTGTGTACAGAAACAAGGATATGCTTTTCCTCGTGCTATTAAATATTTAGCATATGCTTGATATATTTCTTTTCTTAATGATTGCTTATATGGTCCATAATTTCCAATTTCTTCTGTATCTGAAATCATTCCTTCATCTGGTGCCATATCAAAGTCTTTTAATGAATTAACTATTCCTGTTACACCATTTTCTACTTCTCT
>ENA-OUQW01003611-OUQW01003611.1-human-gut-metagenome-genome-assembly--contig:-NODE-3611-length-10949-cov-3.835689_pt1 | contig 10949 bp, 6 predicted proteins | sample MGYA00248464_ERZ548849 | MGnify/ENA primary metagenome ERZ548849 (study PRJEB26491, sample SAMN04978193) | human gut metagenome | host: Homo sapiens | study: EMG produced TPA metagenomics assembly of...
TGTTCTGTGTTGTCTGGTTATTCTTAGCGTTGTTGCTGTTGTTCTTCTTATTATTGTTATTGTTGTTTTTGTTGTTATCACCGGATTTATTTTTTGCTACTGCAAACTTCGTAGTTGCAGAACCATCTGTCCAGACGATTTCAAACGTATGATCTCCGGTAGCAAGTGTCTTAAGATAATCCACTTTCAATGTGATGATCGTGGAACCCTTTGTAACCGTATAGTTTTTCTTATCAATGATCTTACCATCCACTTTTACATTCTGGAACTTCTCCATTTCACCGTTTCCCCGAATGGTAAGACTTCCATCTGTATTCTCTGTCCATGAACTGTTGGCACCGTCAAGGATTTTATAGGAAACCGGATCCGGTGATGGTGTCGTACTTTCTGTCACTGTCAGAGTTGCTGCATTCGTTGTAACAGAACCCGCAGAATTGCTGATCACACACTGATATTTATAACCGTTACAATTTTTATCTACTGCAGATGTCGTATAACTTGCTCTGTCTGCTCCGGCAATGTCTGCAAATCCCTTACCATCATTTCTGTCTATCTGCCACTGATACTTTAAGTCCGTTCCGGTAGCTGCCACTGTAAAGGTTGCCTGTTCTCCTGCTTTTACGGATACATTCTGTGGCTGTTTACCGATACTTGGTTTCTCTACTGTAATCTTTTGTTTGAAGGTTGCTTCTATCGTATGCGCTGCCCTTACATTTGGAAATGTATAGCTTGCTGCAGTATTTACTGTTTTTCCATCCACTTTCAGGGATTCGATCTCATAGCCTTCATTTGCTGTAATAGAAAACGCCTGGTCAGCTCCTTCGACCACTTCCACTTTTCCACTTGGAGAAATGCTTCCGTTTGCTCCGGCTGTAGCTGTAATCGTATGCTTAACGATCGGTTTTGGAATATTGATCGTGTAGGTAAATGTCTTTACCTCACTGTCCTGCATACCATTCTTTACCGCAATGGCTTTCAGGGTTGTCGTTATACTCTGACCTTCCGTTCCCGGGACAGTAATCGGGCCTGTATATCTTGTTCCGCTCGTTCTCCCCGGCTCTGAACCATTCGTTGTATAATAAATGGTTGCTCCTTCTGTAGAAGATGCTAATGCAACTTTCTGGTTCTCAGTATATGTACCGCTTTCTACCGATGGAGTCGGTGCGCCTACAATACCTGCAGCACTGACTGTAATGGTGATACTGGTAGTAAGTGCTACTCCATTTGCATCTATATTTTCCGGACATGTTACCGTACCGTTTAAAGTTACAACCTGCTCTGTCAATACCGACGGATCATAATTACCACTTGCTGTATCCCATGTAACATCTGCTTTGTCTACCGTATTTCCTTCTGTCACAATGTTAACCTGCGTTGGAAGGTTCATATCTTTATAAGCAGTACCGTTCGCCACTGTAACAGTCCCCGGTACCGTAATGCTTGTAAGTTTATCCTTTGCCGTTGCAGGGAATGTGTATATTACCGTTAAGGTTCCATCTTCATTCTTTGTTACATTTGCGTTATTTCCATTTATGGTCACTATTACAGAATCTGTAAACTCGTAGTTTGCAGATGCTGCAAGTGTAACACTTGCTGTATAAGTTGTATTGTAAGCTGCTGTTGTATCAGCCGGTGTCCATGTAACTGTAGGAGCTTTATTTGATATCCCTGTCGCTGAACAAGACGCTGTGGTATCAAGGGGTTCACCTGTTACCGGTGCCACAATATCCGTTACAGCCACAGAATTGATACAAGTTGGTGTTGGAACCGGTGCTGGTAACTCTATTACATAAGTCGCACTTGTAACACTGCTGGTCTGCATTCCAGACTTTACAGCAATTGCTTTAATGGTTGTTGATATGCTTTGACCTGCAGTTCCTGTTACAGGAATCGCTGCGGTATATACATTACTGTCTGTTGTCGGTGTTGTTCCATCCGTTGTATAATGAATAGTCGCCCCATTAGTAGATGAAGAAAGTGTAACAGTCTGATTCTCGGTATAAGTACCTTCCGTCGGTGCAAATGTAGGTGCTCCTACGATACCCGCAGCACTGATTTTCACTGTAATCGTCGTGGTAAGTGTTACACCATTCTGATCTATATTAGAAGGGCAGGCTACTGTACCATTTAATGTCACGGTCTGCTCCGTGGAAAGCTTCGGATCGTAGCTTCCACTTGCCGGAGTGGTTGTATTCCATGTAACTTCTGCTGTTGTTTCTGTATTTCCTTCTGTTACGATTGCAACATTTGTCGGAAGTCCCATAGCAGCATAGTCTGTTCCATTTGCTACCGTGATTCCCGTCGGTGTGATAATGCCTGTAAGCTTTACCTTAGTTGTTTCAGGAAATGTATACTCTACAGTTACTGTTCCATCTGCATTCTTTGTAACACTTGTTGCATTCTGTCCATTTACTGTTGCTGTTACACCTGATGCAAATTCATAACCATCTGCTGCTGTAAGCGTAACACTTGCAGTATATGTAGTATTATAACCTGCATTACCTGTTACTGACTCTCCACCCTGTATCCATGTTACTGTTGGGGTTGTAGTTGATACGCCTGTTGTAGCACAAGCTGCTTCTGTATCAAAAGCTGAGCCAGCAGATGGTGCAATAATTCCTGTTACATTTACAGTATCGATTGGCGGTGCTGTATCCTGTCTTGCCATCTTGGCTGTTGTAATTCTGTCTTCATCTGTTGATTCCAACCATACCTTACAGTTATTGAAGTTGGCTAATTTGTCTGATTTAGCACTACCCATTTGAATATCGCTTGCATTGATGGTCTGATTATTAAAATCAATTTTCATTGCATACACACCGGTACTGTTCTGCACCATCAGATATTTTCCGTTTGCGCCTGCTACCTCAATCTTAGTTCCATCCGGGCTGATGACTGCCTCTTCATTTCCGGAAGACTTATATCGCAGTGTATAAGTATTCGCTGTCATTGTATTATCTGTATTATTTGCCTTAAATCCACTGTATGAAGATGATGCTGCTTCCGCAGCAGATGCAAAAGAGACATCCGACAGATTCAAATCAAAAGCGGGCACTACATAAGCGATCTCGTCGACAAGCTTCATGCCCACACCGGTGTTAGTAGCCACGATCCCATATCTTTTATCAGCATATTCCGGCGAGCGCAGCCAGAAAATATTAATTCCCAATTTTGAACTATTAATCCTTACCCCGCCATTCAAACTGTCGGAAGTATTCGTGCCCACGGTAACATATTTCGCATTATAATCCCCGTATGGTGCATATAGGGTATCTGTTACAGAATATGTGGTATTATTATTCTTATCATCCGTATATATCGTTGTCAGATTCATCTTCGTCTTTTCCGACACACTGAAATAACTATTGCCACTCATGTAACTATTCAAAGCTGTACGTAAGTCACTGGCTCCATAGTGATTCGGAAATACCTCTGATACGGTTATACCATCCAGATAAGTACAATTCCAGTTTGCGTCATAAGGCTTATTGGTATTATTATCATCTTCAAACTTCGAATATCCCAGTCGCGATGCGGCAAAGAGAATAATATCATCTCCGTCAATTCCACTATCTGTACCTGCTATTTTCCATTGCTGTGCTGCACCAGATCCGTTCTGTCCGAAGATGATTCTACCTTCTGTATCTCTGGTTTCATCCAGACTAAAGTTCTTCAGCCCTGACACATTCGTCCAGTATGCTGATTTAGGTGTCTTATTTCCCGCTGCCAGTACAGTCGGTACTGTGCCCTTCATTCCCGGAAATAATGACAATGCCATTGTCAGCGAAAGCAGAATGGCGCTGCTCCTTTTAAGCCATTTTTTCTTCATTAATTTCTCCTCCATTTCTTCACACGGTTTTACACACCTGACCGGACAGTGTGAAAAAACAGGGAACACATCTGCTTTATGCAGGGTACTCCCTGTTTTATCATAATAACTTAAACTCCTCAAAAAATTCCGGCAGATATTTTCGTGTAATCCCACCGTAATTATGCAAAATTGATTCCACAGTGCCGTAAATCTACAACCGGCACATTCTTAACCTTGAATGTATACTTGTGAATCCCCTTCTTAATCACTTTATTTTCCGGTGTTTCATACTCAAAAAGCATTTTTCCCGGATAAGAAGCCCGTGTATAGATTGGGTCAGCCAGATCTACCCCCATCGTATTTACCGTATATCCCTTTACAATAAGAGTATTTCCACTATAAGATAGAGATTTTGTTACAAACAGAATATCATTTTGTTCATAGTCACTCAGCTTGGTACTGACCTTCACAGAATATACATTTGCCTTTGGAGAAACCAGATTACTGGTCTTGGCATCTTTTTTGTTTTTCGTCATTTCGACTTTTACCTTATATTTTGCCGAACCGGCACCTTTTGCCTTATAAGTATTTGTGTTTCCTTAAATTGTTTCACCATAACCAGTCCTCCTTTTTCGTGCATTTACTGTAAGAAAATGATACCTCATTTACGGCAATTTGTGACATTATGCGCACGAATTACAGTTATTTCGACATGAACGATTTTTATCAGGTTTTTATTTGTATGCACAATAAATAAATTTTGCAAGTTCCACGCGCGTAACAGCATCGTCCGGTCTGAATTTATGATCACCATTGTCTTTGATGATACCCTTGGACTCGGCCCATGCTACTGCATCCGCATAAAATACCCAGTCCTTGTAGTCCGTAAATGTTGATTTCTGGGATGCTTTCGGTGTCGGAGATCCGTTTGCCTTGTACAAAGCATTAAACACATCTCCCTTGGTGCAAATTGCCTTGGAATAAAATTCGTTCTTGCTGGTAGGCTCCATGATCTTGTTTTTTACAACCCATGCAACCGCCTTGGCATCAGCAGCATCCACATCGGTGTACGAGGATGTGGAAGATGCATTTTTAATCTTGATCTTCACGGTCTTTGTCGCATTCAGATTGATCGTATAGCCGCCCTTTACTTTTTTCATATAGGTTGTATCAAGTGGCAGATACGATTTCACACCTGCCTGATCCGTACAGATCAGATATTCGCCAGCCATTGCCTCCTCATCTGCAAAAGTTGTCTTTCCGGTGCTTGTTGTGTAGGACTTGATCTTCTTATTGGAAGATGCAAAGATCTGCACCGCCTCTGTCTCATAAGTTCCAACGCCCAGATACTGATAATTTTCCCGTAAAATGTTTGCCTTATGACTGGCACTGTTCATCCATCCACGCATCGCAAGCTGTGCCGTAACCGTTTTTGTACATTTGTACATATTCTCGCCGAGTCCGGTAGTCTTAAAGGAAGACGGAACGGCAGTCTTGTAGCTGGTTCCATTAGGTCTGGTATGTGCTGGCTGTGTATTGTTGACATTTTCCTTGGCACGGACTGCTGTTGCTTTTTGCAATGCTGCCGGCATGGTAAGAAGTTTTTTCCCTTCCTTTGCACGCTCAATATTAGTCAGCCGCAAAATGTTCCATTCATCCTCAGAAACGGCAATTCCTTTTTCCGGTCGGTTGTTTCCCAATGTCGGAATCACTTCATTGATATAAAGTTCCCTTGTCTTTCCATCCAGTGACAGATTCAGATAGGCTGTAACGCCTCCCTTACTTTCATAAGTTGCATCTACTTTGCGGAACGATTTCCACTCTGCTTTGGTTCCGTTTTTTGCTGCAGCAGTAATTACTTTCATGACCTGTGCTTTGGTTGTTGTATTGGTCATATTCATTTTGCCGGCTGCTGAACTCATTGCCCCCCAGTCTTCCTCGAGTTTTTCCTCTGTCGTACCCACATTGTCTGCTTTTACGGTCATCTGCGGTATGATGCAGATCATCATAATAAGTACCAGTGCCAGACTGCACAATTTTTTTCCTATTTGCAGGATTATTTTTTTCTTTGCTTTCATATACATTCCTCCTATGCTTCTTTGTTGTTCTTTAAGATCAGCCTTTTATGTTTGTTTGAGTATGTCCAGTATTTGGAAGAAAGCTTCGAGCAGTTTCCTCCGTTGTGTCCATTTTTCAGACTTCTGGCACATCTGGTCTGATGTGCATTCACTCTGTGAATATAGTACCACATTTCAAAAAAGATCTGCTGTTAATTGCGCGAATTACAGTTATTTCGACATGAACGATTTTAAAATGCCGTCATTTATGGTTTATTGTTATGAAAAAAAACAGGGAACACCTCTGCTTTATGCAGGGTGTTCCCCATTTTTCTCTATAACAGCCACTTCATCTCCGCAAAAAATTCCCGCAGCATATTGTTCGGCAGATATTTTGGTGTGGAATCCGCCGCAATTCCACAGACATCAGAAAGTCCGTACTTTTTGGCAATCTGTAAGGCACGGAATACATGAAAATTGTTGGTCACAATACCAACGGATGCGCCTTCTTTCATCAGCATTTTACTGTTCGTGATATTCTGCTCGGTTGTCTGCGATTTATCTTCCGGCAAAATCCGCGCAGTATCAATGCCTTTTTCCTGCAGATACCGTGCCATTCCCTCTGCTTCAGACCACGGCTCATTGCTTCCCTGTCCTCCGGAAACAATGCAGACCGTGTCCGGGTTTTCATTCAGATATTCCACAGCCTTATCCAGACGATATTTAAGAACCGGACTCGGACCGTCCTTTCTCACCTGTGCGCCAAGTACGATAATATAGTCGAGCCCCCCTCGTCCATCCGCGTGCATCTGGCTGATCACACAGCCCTCTACGATACAAAACACAAGCAGTCCGATACAGACAACCATTCCCGCAAAGATTTTTACCGGATGCGGAACCTTTTTCCACACTTCCATGTACACGGAAATTCCAAACAGAAACACCACGATCCCGATACCAATCCATATAAGGAAAAAAGCTGTGCCGGAACCGGTCGCATGAACCATTACCGCATAAATCATGCTCAGGATTCCAAGCAGTAAACATATCCAAAATACCATCATATTCTTTTTCATTTCTCCATCTCTTTTCACTCCGCTAATACCGGATATGAAAGCCATTTTCCTGTTCATCCGGTGGTATGTTTTGCCGATCCATCCCGGTAATATCAATATATCTGTCCTGTTTCAACTGCTGGATAATCTGATCAATCTCTCCGACAAGCCCCTGTAGTTCGGCACTGACCGATCCATCATATTCATTTCTTACCCATCCGGTCACACCATAGTACTGGGCCAGATGCGACAGACGGTAGCGAAACCCTACCCCCTGCACATATCCAGTGAAACAGATGTGTTCTCTTCGTTTACTGTCTGACATAATTTCCCCTAACGATAACTCTGATACAATTTTTCAAATGCCAAAAACGACCGCTCAATCATATCGTAATCGACACAGTAGGACACACGCGCATACCCCGGACAGCCGAATCCGGTCGCGGATACGATCAGAAGATCCTGATCCTTGGCACGCTCGCAGAATGCATCTGCATCCGGCTCCAATGCTTTCACAAACATGTAAAAAGCGCCCTGTGGCTTAAAACATTCATAGCCGATCTTTGTCAGGCCATCGTAGAGCAGATCGCGGTTTTTCTTATATAATTCAATATCCCCAGTGTTGCCGACACAGGCTGCAATCACTTTCTGGAACATGCTCGGTGCACAGACATACCCCAGCGCACGCCCGGCTCCTGCAATTGCCGCATAGACCGTCTTACTCTCGGTCACTTCATCCGGAACGATCACGTAGCCGATACGCTCGCCCGGCAGTGACAGAGATTTGCTGTAGGAATAGCATACCAGAGTGTTTGCATAATATTTTGTCACATACGGTACTTCCACGCCATCGTATGCGATCTCGCGATACGGTTCGTCCGCAAGAATAAAGATCGGTGTGCCGTTTTCTTCGGATTTCTTTGTCAGAAGTGCGGCAAGTTTCCGGATTGTCTCTTTCGAATAGACAGCTCCGGACGGGTTGTTCGGGGAGTTGATGATCACGCCTTTGGTGTGTGCGCTGATGGCTTTTTCTAAGGCTTCAAAATCAATCTGGAAATCGCTGGTGTGAGGCGGTACCACAACAAGTTTCGCTCCGTTGGCTTCCACAAACACACGGTACTCCGGGAAAAACGGTGCGATCGTGATGAATTCATCTTCCGGTGAAGTGGTAAGTGCACGGAAACATACGGACAAAGATGCGGCAGCTCCCATGGTCAGGTAAAAATTGTCTGCCGAAAACGCAGTCTCATACGTCTTGTTCAGGTAATCTGCGATTGCCTGTCTCGTCTCGATATCTCCCTGTGCAGAAGTATATCCGTGTAAGGAAATGGAATCGAGTTTGTGTGTCAGGTCACGGATGGTCTCATTGACGCAGTCCGGTGCCGGTACGGTCGGGTTTCCAAGGGAAAAATCATAGACATTTTCCGCTCCCACAACTGCTGCGCGCTGCTTGCCATACTCAAATAATTCACGGATTGCCGAACGCTGGCTTCCTAATTGATACATATCTTCTGCTACGAACATTTTATTTTCCTCCTCATATAATCAGGTGTCTTTATTAAAATTCAAGGCTTTTCAACCTTTTATATCTCCTGTTTTTCAAGTTATTTTTACAGATAATTTCTTTTTTGTATTTTTTAATGATATTGTATGTGGTTTCTTCAAACTTATCGTTTCTGGCTTGCAAGGTAATTTTCATACTCCAGCCGGCTCAACCGCTCGATCTCCTCCCGGAGATTGTCCGCCGACATGCGAAGCGCCCCCTGACTCATGACCGTAAGCTGCTCCAGCCCGTCATTTGTCGCAACCGTGACACGGTACTTGTGCCCGATCTCATGCACGGTGCGCTCGATAAATGCATCCGCGGTCTCATCGGTTTTCGTGTAGACCACATCCAGATTGTGATATTTGCTTTTGGCACCCGGATGTTCCTTGCGCTTATAGGCATCAAACACCACCAGCACCGGACAGCTCTTGTATCCCTGATAATTGCTTAAAATATCCAAAAGCTTGTCCCTTGCGGAATCAATATTGACACGGGAAAGTTCGTTTAAGTCTTTCCATGCAAAAATAATATTGTAACCGTCCACAATCAGATATTCTTCCTGCGGTCCCTTCGCCGGATAGATCGGATTGCCTTTTTTATCATATTTTACCACATTCGGCTTCGGCGCATCGGATTTCTTTTTCAGCCACTTGCGCCGTTCCTGATCTTCCATATCTTCGCGGCTCATGCCAAACTCGCGGGCATAAATCTGCTGCAGCTCCTGATCTAACTCCCAGCCGGTCTTGCCGGAAGACTGCTGCCGGTGCACCGGGCCAAAACTCTGCCCGTTGGTCTCATAACTGCGCCCGTCCGCAGGTGTTTGGGTTTCCTCTTCCGGTACAAACTGCCGCGGCAGATGCATATACGCATCCACCTGATCCCACGACACGATAAATCCGGCACCGTGCGCACAGAATACCGATCCGGTCGGATTTGCCGTATCCGCTTCACTGTCGTATCCGGTTTCCGCGATCACTTCCTCACTGTTGTGACAGACATCATAACCGGAAAGTTCCAGTGTCAGATGCCCGAGTCCGCGGGTATACGCATGCACCTCACTGCTGTAGTCCTGCATCGTTGCGACCGGAACTGTGCCCTGCAGCACGGCGTAGTCCATGCCGTTTCCGGTGCCAAATTCCGGCGAATCAAACTTGCCTGCACGCTGCTTTAAGTCGGTCATGGCACGACCGACCATCTCCTGCGGCACTTCAAGCGTAAATGCGTATACCGGTTCCAGCAGTACGCTTTCCGTACTCTTTACCCCCTGCCGGATCGCGCGATAAGTTGCCTGCCGGAAATCACCGCCCTCGGTGTGTTTGATATGGGCGCGTCCACTTAAAATCGTGATTTTTACATCGGTGAGTGCTGATCCGGTCAGTACGCCCGGATGCTCCCGCTCCATGATATGTGTTGCGATCAGCCGCTGCCAGTTGAGGTCGAGCACATCCTCACTGCACGCGCTCGCCACCTCGATTCCGCTGCCCGGTTCCCCCGGCTCCAGCAGCAGATGCACTTCTGCATAGTGGCGCAGCGGCTCAAAATGTCCCACACCCTCCACCGGCTTTGCGATCGTCTCTTTATATACAATGTTGCCCTGTCCAAAGACAACCACAACACCAAAGCGCTCTTTGATCAACTGCGTCAGGACTTCGATCTGCACCTGGCCCATCATCTGGGCATGGATTTCCTGCAGCTGCTCATTCCAGAGGATATGAAGCTGTGGATCTTCCTCCTCAAGCTGCTTTAATTTTTCCATCATCTCCACGGCATTCACTTCGTCCGGCAGATAAATCCGGTAGTTAAGCACCGGCTCGAGTACCGGCACACTGCTCTCCTGCTGCGCGCCGAGTCCCTGTCCCGGTACGGTTGTAGTAAGTCCGGTCACAGCACAGACTTCCCCGGCCTCCACCGCCTCCGCGGTCTCAAATTTTTCTCCGGAATACAGACGGATCTGGTCAACTTTTTCCTCCAGACCATCATAGGGAATCCGGTCTTTGACATGCAGCGTACCTCCGGTCACTTTCAGATAGGTCAGCCGCGCTCCTTTTGCATCTCTGCCAATCTTGTATACACGGGCAGAAAATTCGTCTTCATACTCCGGTGCCCTGTGGTATTTTGCAAAGCCTGCAAGCAGTTCTTTCACACCCTCCACTTTGAGTGCCGAGCCATAGTAGCACGGAAACAGTTCGCGCTTTGCCACCGCATGCGCCAGATGCTCCTCTGCAATGCTGCCCTGATCCATATACTCATCCAGCAGTGCTTCGCTTCCCATCGCAGCTTCCTCGAAAAATGCTTCTCCGCTGTCCTGTGTAAAATCCACACATCCATCGGACAGTTCGGTTTTTAACTGCTGCTGCACGACCTCTTTGTCCGCACCCGGCAGATCCATCTTGTTGACAAACAAAAAAGTCGGAATGTGATAGTGCCGCAAGAGCCGCCAGAGTGTCCTCGTGTGTCCCTGCACGCCATCGGTTCCGCTG
>ENA-OUQW01003618-OUQW01003618.1-human-gut-metagenome-genome-assembly--contig:-NODE-3618-length-10941-cov-19.986313_pt1 | contig 10941 bp, 6 predicted proteins | sample MGYA00248464_ERZ548849 | MGnify/ENA primary metagenome ERZ548849 (study PRJEB26491, sample SAMN04978193) | human gut metagenome | host: Homo sapiens | study: EMG produced TPA metagenomics assembly of...
TATAAATATCAAAAAGCTAAATGCTGTTAAAGAAATTTTGATGCGTTTTCTCTGACTGTGAAACAGAGAATATTCAAGGACAAATTGGGAAATGTGCTGAGACTTTTTATAAAAACAAAAGCGGGATATTATGATTGATGGAATTTCGCTATTGTCGGTGTTTTTTAATGACCTTACATGAAACTATTATCTAGTTTTTCAATTTTGAAATGGAATGTAATGGAACCTTCCCACCACATAGAGAAATTAGTCCCCCATAAGTTATTGCTTAGATTGAAATGAATGCCGTTCCGTATATCGGGATAACTGGTGGAGTAATTGAGTCCGTCAGCTTCTCCTATATTGACAAGAAAGGCTTCTTTGCTCCATATACGGTAAGTTCCCGTAGTGGTAACGAGGTCGATGTACCGGTCTATCCCATGCATCTGCCGGTTACCTTTTTCTACTACGTCCATTACGTCTACTCTTTCACCGGTTTTTTCTGCAATAATGGAAATGATATTATCTGCATTGAATGAGAGCCAGTAGGCTTCAGGCAGGCGTACTGCGGGTTTGCGGAAAAGAGTACATGATACTTCTGCTTGTTTTCCATTGTTTGAAATCCATGTTTCGGTTTGTATACGTTCGGGATATACGCCTGAAGGTAGTTCAGGATAAAATGGAAATTTCAATTCAGACACGGTACGTATTCCTTCTTTTTCTTTAGTAGTAGATTGCTTTGTGATTTGTGCGTTAAGAGTAGCACTTATGGCTTCTGAATTTTCCAATCCAGGTTTTCCGAGATCCGCTATTCCCCACTCCGGACGTGTACGCATATAGTTCTTTTGAAATTTGTCATAATCTTTTTGGTTAAACATTTGATAGGATAAACCTGTAATCTGAAATCCTTTCATTAATGATTGGTGCCAGTCAGTCAAAGTAGTGTTCTCTTTGATGTCCTTTAAAGAGATTTGGTCTACTTTCGCGACTTCTTCTATTGCCTCTTTTTGCAAGGAAGGCGGTAATAAAGTTATGGCACTCCCTATATAGGCATCTATTTCTTTCCATGACTGTTCTGCTTTGCTGAATAATTCTGCTGCACGAAAAGCTCTGAATGTTTCCATATTGTACGCATCCCAATGACGCAGGTGATTTTTTACGTCTATCCCTTGGGTATGTTCCGCTATCAATCCTAACTCGGCCACAAAATTCAATTTCCCCTTTTCGTATCCCTTGAATTTACCTTCCTTCTCCCATCTTGAGAAAAGATGGGAAAGTACTCGATATTTAGCCATGCGTATAGGAGAGCCTCCATAACCATAAATCCAAGTATCTCCTATTTCAGAAGTAATAATCGGCAAATCATTACGCATACTCCAAAGGATTTCAGCTACATCGTTTAAGGAAGCTCCTATGACTTCCGCATTAGGGTAACGTTTACGAATATTTGCATAGATTCGTTTTACATCTTCATATTGATGAGGACCATGATTGTCTCCTGTAAAGTTGATTGAGATCACAGTCTTTTCGTCTGGAAGTAAGGTCTCTTCTCCATAGTCTTGCTGGTAAGCAAGAATTAATTCGTTGCCTTCCGAATCTTTCCAGCGGCAAAATGGAGGAACATCAGGAACGGGGCAGGCTGAATTGACTCCGATATGGAGAAAGCGTATTTCGGCATTGGTCAGTGGAGCTATGATACCTCGTGTATGTCCGGGTACGTCGGTCATTTTGGCTGCAATCGTATGCTTTCCGTATTTGCGGTCTAATTCTTTTGAAAGCTGTAAACAACTATTGAACAAGTCTCGGTTCATTGTTTCCGACTCCACAGTATATGGAACCGCATTCCATATAATATCTCCTTCTTGAATGGCCTTGTTCAATCGTTTGATATCTTCCTCCGATGCTTCTTGAAGATACTTCCAGATGAGCCAGGAGCCTGTTGTCCATACATAACGGTCGCCGCTACCGTCGGATTTCATTTTTTCTGCGACATTAATAGCCTTAGGTATAAATTCGTGAATGTAACGTTGTGTAACCACTGAACTCAAATTGGTAAATCCGACATCCAGATGTGTTTTAAAAATCACATATACTTTCCGGACTTGTGAGTTGGGCTGTAGGGTCTGGCTGTTTCCGACTATTATATTAAATATCAGAAACAATGTCAATAAAAATTTTAGTTTCATCTTATTTTCTGGTATTATTGCACAAATTCTGTATCATTCATGATTTTTTCCTTTTTGTTGGTTCGATGAGTCGGATTCGTCTGAGTGCTTCTGTAATAGAAACTTCCAGTTAAACGGATGTCTTCATAAGAACTGCCTATCATCACCTTAAATTCTCCAGGTTCAACTACTCTTTCGTGGTTTGCATTGATTAGAATCAAATCATCCGGCACGAGAGAAAAGTGTACGGTACGGCTTTCACCCGGTTTTAGGTGGATACGTTCAAATCCGCGAAGGTTTTTTTCATAGGTCGTTGTGGAACTAATGACATCGTTTACATATAATTGTATCACTTCATCGCCCTCATAACGTCCTGTATTAGTTATTTTGCAGGAAACTTGTACGTGTCCGGTATGGGTATGGATACTGTCAATGTGCAAATTTTCATATTTAAATTGTGTATAAGACAGTCCGTGTCCGAAACAGTAAAGTAATCCTTTGTTGGCCACCGTATGATAGTGCAGTTCTTCCATGTTGGCATTGGGCTTTGTTGGAATATTCATAGGAAGTTGTCCTACGGTTTTCGGCCAGGTTCCGTTTAATTTTCCTCCTGGAGTATAGTCACCTTTTAGTGCTTCAGCAATGGCAAGTCCACCTTGTGCACCAGGATAGCCTGCGGCTAACACAGCGGGGCAATATTTGTTGCCAAAGTTGATACTGGTTGGCCGTCCCCAAATTAAAACCAGAACAACAGGCTTCCCGGTTTTGACAAGTGCTTGTAATAGTTCTTCTTGGTGGCCGGGAAGATCCAAGCTGCTTCGTGTACGACTTTCTCCGGAAGTGCTTGAACCATCTCCCAATACAGCTACAATAATATCGCTTTCTTGGGAAATACGTACTGCTTCTGCAATACTTTTTTGTTCTTCGGTAGTTAGAGTGTCACGAATTAGTTCATTCTCCGGCCATCCTTTATTTACTAAATCAATCCCCTTGGAATAGGTGATACTTATATTTTTGTCTTTCTCGTAAACTTTTTTCAGACCTTCATATACACTGATGAAATTATCAAATCCGCGAGGACCGTAATGGGTGGGAACATATCCTTTAGAGTTTGCATTAGGGCCGATGACAGCGATACGTTTGTACTGGTCTGCTAATGGGAGCATCTGTTTTTCGTTTTTAAGCAATACAAGGCATTCGCGTGAGGCTCTTAGTGCGGTTGCCTGGTGAAGGGCGGAAGAAACGATTGTATGGGCATCTTTTCCGGAACCGATATAAGGTTGGTCAAACAGGCCTATCCAGAACTTGACGTAGAGAACCTGGCGCACCAGCTCATCTATTCGTTTCATTGGCAGTTTTCCTTCTTCAACAAGTTCTTTGATGTATCGAGTGTAATCATCAGGTTTGTTAAATTCAGTGCGTACATTTAATCCTGCCTTTAAGGCTTGTAGACAAGACTCTTTTTCGTCTGCGGCCACTTTGTGTACACCAGCTAAACGTCCAATAGCATAGCTGTCTGACACTACATACCCTTTGAACCCCATTTCCTGTCGGAGAACTTCGGTGAGATAATGATAGTTTCCAGACATGGGAACTCCATCGTAATCATTGTAAGCACACATGACTCCCAATGCTCCGGCTTCCTGGAATACCTTGCGGAAAGGGTATTCATGGATGTAATACATTTCTGAAGGAGTGACGTGTGGGTCGGTACGGGCATCCCATTGTCTGGCAGCTTTGCAATCGCCGTATCCGACATAATGTTTTGGGGTAGAAACGACCTTCTGGCTTTGGATACCTTTGGCCATCTCTACACCCAGACGTGCTACCAGATACGGGTCCTCGCCAATGCTTCCTTCCCATCGTCCCCAGCGCTGGTCGCGGGCTACATCCAGAATAGGAGCATAAACGTTGGTGTATCCTAATACTCTAGCTTCTTTTCCTTCAATTTCTCCTTGGAGGTAAGCTAATTCTTTGTCCCAAGTACATCCTAGTCCGTTCATAGACGGGAAACTGGTTGCTTTGGGAGCGCATAACCCTCTGATTCCTTCATTGGAGAAATCTACCGGGATTCCTAATCGGGTATATTCCACGAAGAAACGTTGTGTTTCATGCATGCAGGCCACTAATCGTTTCAAGTCGTAGATTTCTCCATTCAGGTGTTCGTCGATATTGGCGACTCCATTGCGGAGTGCAGTTTGTTTCCATGCCAGGGTTGGTACGCTGTCTTCCAGCACCTTGTTGAACCCGTAATAAGTAACCAGCTGCCCGGCCTTTTCTTCGAGGGTCATTTGTGAAATCAGGTCGTCCAGTCGCTTTTCTACGTCTTGTGTCGGGTCTTCGTAGATGTCTTTTTTCCCGTTCTTGTTGAAGTCAATCCATCTTTTCTTGTAGATATCTTTTTTTTGAGGAAAGGTATCAATGGAGGGTAGTTTGGTTTGCGCTGACAATACCAGTGTTGCGCAACAGAGTCCTAGGGTTAGTTTTATTTTCATTGGTATAATCGTATAAAAGGTTAATATAAAGAAATTTCTCCCAGTCCGGCGCGTCCTTCCGATACCCCTTCGATGGTGACTCGGAAATAGCGGATTTCTCTGTCTACGGTCATGGGCTTGAATTCCCATCCAGTGCATTCACGTTCGTATAGTGTGAGCCAGTGCTTACCGTCTTCCGAAGTTTCTACTTTGTGACGGTAAGAAGAACTGTCTTTCTGGAAAACGATGCGGCTTGCCTTGACGTAAGTCTGGTTGCCCAGGTCCAATGTAATGGTCTGGGGAAGTTTGCTGTCTCCGGCAATCCACCAGCTCCGGTCATCTTGGTCGATGATATGTGAGGAAGGATACCCTTTCTGGCTGCTTTCTACCTGAACGGAAGCAATTTTTAAACGAGGCATGCTCAGTACACGCTTTTGCCATGAGCTGGTTTTTACTACGGCATTGTCCTCTTCCTGTCCTTTGAACATGTGGTGGTTTCCGTCCGGAAGGTATTTTCCGCAGAAAGCCTGGGTAGTGATTTCTGTCTCTCCGAGAGTGAGTCCGTCGGCCATAGCTCTTATTTTGATGGTGCCAGCCTTTCGGGTAGTGCGCACAAATGCGAAAGCTACTCCACCTTCCGCTTTTTGCGGGTTTACCCCGATGCGGGTAATTCCATCGCCTATCAGACTGCCTTCACCCGATACCTGGAAGGTGATTTCTTTCTGTGAGTTGTATACACGGCTGCCGTTACGGTCGCATACGGTGACATAGACCGGAATCATGTCTGAACCATCAGCAACTGGGACGATGCCGTTCGTACGGGCTTCTACGACAAGATGGTCTTCCTTTTCTGGGGTCGTGACTTGATGTACGGCTACCACTTTCCCACCTATCAATGCTTCCGCCTTTAAAGTGCCTGCTTCATATTTTCCGGTATTGAAAACGAAGACCGGGCTTCCTCCTTTTTCCACTATCGAGTGGTAAAGGGGAGTCCTTTCTGCTCGTGTTTGTGTACCTGCTAACTTGCCATTACGATAGAGACGAACTTCTTCACAATTGGAAAAGACCATGATATTTGTAGTGGAGGAAGAAAATTGTTCAGAAGCGTTGTAAGAAGCGATGAATACCATGGGCCCTTCATATAGACCAGGTTGTGAGATGGCTGGAGAACGCATACTCTGCAGCATGAAGTAGCTGAATTTAGGATAGCGGTTCATGTCTACCACTCCGCTGTACATGGTTTCATCTTCACTTCCACGGGCATAATCGTTGTAGCTCCATACGAAGTGTCCTGCCATGTGGGGATTGGCGTCCAGCATGCACCAGTCGAAATAGCCGTTTCCGTTGAGCTGTTCAATACGGCTCCGGCACTGACGCATTTGCTCTTCCTCGTTTTCCTTGAGACTTACGCGCGGTTTTTCACCTACTCCGTCTCCCCATTCACGGCAGAATAAAGGCTTGATGGAAAGCATGTCTTCCATCTGATTGTCCATCACATCTCCGCTTTTGGGGTATCCGGCCACCTGCTTATAAAACACGTCGTAAAAAGGTTCCATATCGGTATGCCCCAGGTAGTCGCCAGCGGTGTACATCTGGTCACCGGGATATTCGGCATGAGAGAGCTCGAAGATGGATTTGGCCAGAGACACTGGATAGCGGGATTCGTTGAGAGCTGTTTCCCATAGTACGACAGAAGGGTGGTTACGGTCGCGGCGGATCATGCCTTTCCCCACTTCGAACAAGCGGCGAATGAAAGTTGAATCAGAATTAAAAAACTGCCATCCCGGAATGCATTCCACGACCAGCAGCCCATAGCGGTCGCAGGCTTCCAAAAAGGCCGGGTCGTTAGGGTAGTGGGCTGCTCGCACGGCATTGTATCCTCCTCTTTTTAAATCAATCACTTCACGTTCCTGCATGGAATTGGAGGCTGCGTCACCTACGTTGGGATAAGCCTGGTGCCGGTTGGCTCCTCGTAGATAAAGTTTTTTCCCGTTGATGAAAAAGCCTTCCTTGGCAGTGTAGCGGATGTGTCGGATGCCAATTTGCTGCTGCCTCTCGTCAAGGATTTTCCCCTGTGAAATCAGCTGAGTCTGTAATGTATAGAGGTTAGGGCTATAAGGATGCCATAAGGCCGGATGGGCTAGTGGGAGGTCTTGTTCCACGGTTGTGGCTGATTCCCGGTTTAGCTTGCTTTGGGTTTTGTTTTCTGATACAGTTTTTCCGTTTGAGTCGATGAGGCGTGAGACCACTTGTAGATACATTCCTTTATCGGATAAGTTACGGATATGAGTGGAGACATGTGTCCGGGCAAATTCAGGACTAACTTCAGGGTATGTTATGAATTGTCCTCCTCCGGCTACGATGTCTTCTTGTAGCTCATCGGTAATGTAAACTTTGTCTGTGATGACCATGTGTACATCCCGATAGATTCCACTATAATAGTAGAAGTCCATTCTCTCCTGGGGTTTACCCGGAGGGGTAAGCGGATCATGTGCGGCCGATACTCGTACGGCCAGTACGTTATTTTCGTCCCAGCGGATGCGTCCGGTCAAGTCAGCGACAAAGCCTAAGTAGCCTCCGTGATGTGTGGTAATCTTTTCACCATTCAAATAGACTTCACAATTGGTCATTACTCCTTCGAATGATACTACGACACGTTTGTTCTTATAGGCTTTGGAGAGAGTGAAGTAACGGCGATACCATCCGATACCGTCATAGATAGTATTTCCACCGCAATGTTTCGTTTCTAGCTGCATGATGTGGGGAATTACTATGGGCATCCAGGAGGAGTCATCTAGGTCTGTGCGTGCTCCATTGTTGACCTCTCCTCGGTAGAATGCCCAGTCATTATTCATGTGGAGTATTTCCCGTACGGAAGAGTTTGCTCCGGTGCCATGAAGTACGGCACCGAAAAGCGTTAAAAAGAATAAAATAAAGTGTTTCATGGTCATGTGAATTTTAGTTTCTGATTTCTGCTCCTTGTGGGTAGGGAGCTACTTCGATTGCTTTCAGTACGGCTCCGTTGGCAGTCTGGCGTAACCCCATAACCAGCACGTTTTTCTTTCCTCCGAAGTGCAGCCAGCATTCTGGTAAGTAGTATTCTCTTTGAGGTCCTGCTTCCCAATGGCGCCCGATGTTATGTCCGTTCAACCACATGTAACCGTTACCGGATGCGTTGATGCGTGCCAGCCATGGAATCCAGATATTCTCCTTTTGTGCAGGCAATTCAAATTCAATGCGATACCAGGTAAATAGCCCATCAGGAGTACTTTGGGGTTGTACCTTATTCCCTTTTCGTGGAATTTCGTATGTGGTGTCCAGTTTGATTTTGGTCCAGTTTTCTGGTACGTATTCGGGCAGGTGCCATCCAGCAGTAATTCCACCCATATCTGTAGCACATTCCCATTCTAGTGGATGGGTTAGGGCAGATTCTGTGACAGATAGTCCGGCTTGTCGTATACCGGCTAGTTCTTCCATTGGAAAGTAGCCGTGGGCATGGCCTAAGTTTTCATAGGCTACGAGGATTTCATTGTTGCCTTCTTGTAGGAGACCAGTTACATCAAAACGGTTGTCATATTCATCGGGGCGGATGCGCTCAAAACAGTCACGGGTTGTCCAGCTCTGTGCATCGGCTTGGTCAGGAAACAGTCGTCTGGCTGGTTTCCCGTTTACGAGTACTGATACTATGTCACGGGTGAACATATTGAACAGCAGGAATTGCTCATTTGCAGCTTGGTGTGCATCCAGTTTTACCTTGGCCCGGTACAGGCTGTAACGGAAATCGTTGATACCTAAGTCTGAAAGAGAAACCAGGCATGGAGTAGATATCCAACGGGCTTTCTTTGGATCGTCTTCCTTTTTCAGTGCAGAAGCTATACGTACCGGTTGTGGAAGTCGGTCAGGTGTTAACGCGCGCATAGCAGGCTGCGGCCACCAACTTCCTTCGTTGGCGGAGCTTCCGGCAGGAAGTACATATACTTTGCTGCCTAACGCGGGAAGGTCGAAAGTGATTTCTATCGGATTGATGTGTGGTAGAGGGCCGTCTTCATTTCCGGAAGCAGAAATCAATACTTTTTCCCCATGCTGATTGATGTTGTACATCGATTCAGAATGTTTTCCTGATTTTCCAGGAACTATTCTAACATGTCCTTTGATACTCTGTTTGGGGTCAGTGTTGTGCAGGAAAATGAAGCGAGTGCCGTCTTGTGCCACCCGAATACCGCCGAATAATGACTTCGGAGCATTCTCCAGCAGGCAGGGGCCTCCTTCTGCCCGGACTAGTTTCTTGCCGTAGGTTTGGATAAAGCTACCAAGGGCTTTCGATTCATAATACTTATCGCTCGTGGCTCCGTTTTCACGCAGTGCCGCATTGTAGTCATAACTGGTGGTCATTCCTCGTGCGCCCCATCCGTCGAAGTGGCTTCCTCCGAAAAACATATAATAGTTCAGGCCTGTAGCTCCGCCCAGCATGGACATAAGTCCCAAAGCTTTGAAATGGCGTGCATCTGAATAATGTTCTTCGCTTAAACGGCCGGTGACCAGCGAGAACCAGCCTCCTTGGAGTTCTGTGACGAATCCTGGGGCGTCGGGCTGGGATTGCCGGAGGGCGGCCATGCGGTAGGCACAATCTGGAGCAGAAGAGAGTCCCACATAGTAATTATCACTATCAAAGACTTGGGATAGTTCCGGGTCTTTACTGTTCCTGCATTCTTGTGTCAAACAAGTAAATACTGGAATGTCTATGTTATTTTTTCTTACAGATTGATATAGAGCCTTGAGTAGCTCTTCCTTATTACTGCAATCATGATGATTGTATTCATTCTCAATTTGAATGAGGATAATTCCTTTTTCCCCTTTGGGCTTATGTGTAATCTGTTCTTCAACAAGTTCTTTACATATTGCATTGTACCAGTGTAAACACCAGCGTATATGCTGATGGTCTGCACTTCTTAACCAGAAATCGTTGAATCCCTCCGGTCGGAATTTTGCTATCCATCTAGGATAGCCACCTCCTGAGTATTCAGCACAAATGAATGGACCTGGACGTACAATTGTATATAAACCAAATTCATCCTGTGCCATTTTAAGCCATCGTTTTAAGTCTGCAAAATCAAAATTGCCTGGAGCATCAGGGCTATTAGGCATTTTTCGTTCATGCCAGTTCCAGGGAATATAAGTTTCTACTGTGTTAAATCCTGCTTCTTTAATTTTCTTGAAGCGGTCTCTCCATAAAGGTTCAGGACAGCGAAAATAATGAAAAGCTGCACTATATATGAATACATCTTTTCCATCAATGGTCATACAAGAACCATCATATCGAATACGGTCGGGATGAGGGAAGTGTTTGTTGCTTTCTTCTGCTAGTACGTGTGAAAAATGCCCTAGAAACAGGCATAACAATACAATAATTTTTGATGTGAGTTTCATATAGTTTATTTTTTCAGTTTACTATAATACGGGAGAACTGAAAAAAAATACTCACTTTACACGACTTAATGATTAGCGTGCTATTAAAAATATCAGGATTATCTTCTCTAATTGCATGATTGACCTCAATTTTGTAAGCGCCCTTTGAACTAAATTGATGCTTGATTGGGGAGCAATGTCAAGTATCTCTGCAATTTCTTTGTATGGCAATCCTTTGATATATCGTAAATAAATTGCTTCTCGTTGATTTACAGGGAGCTGATGATACGCTTTGAGGAGCTGTTTGCTTAAATTAAGTTCTTCATCATTTTTTTTGAATAAAGCCGATAATGCGGAATTATCTATCGTTAGGTTAAAACTGACTTTTTCTATATCTTCCGTTTCCTTAATGGAGGAAAGTTTATCTACCAATAAATTTCGGAGTGCTTTTAACAAGTATGTTTTAACACATTGTGTGTTGGATAATTTACGACTTAGATGTAATTTGACGAAAAGATCCTGAATGCAATCTTTTACTAATTCCTTGTCAGGATAAATTTTGAGTCCATAGTTTAGTAATAAGTCATAATGTCTCCGATATAAGATTTCCAAAACCTCAATGTCCCTTTTTAATAAAAGTTCCCATAGAGATTCATCTGTCCAATTATTCCGGTCTTTGCAATTAATAATCATTTGTTAGTATGTCTTTCAGAGACTTATTTATGACAAATAAGAAGGACTTATGGATTTTTTTATTCCTTTTGCTGCAAATATAGAACTTTTTTTTAATCAATCTAAATTTTATTGTTCTGTGGCAAATATTTTATTGCTAATGGTTGAAATGTATCGTATGTTAACTTTGTCAATACTTCGGTAAATTTTTACCGATAAATTAAAATTAAACATAGAATCGGCAT
>ENA-OUQW01003635-OUQW01003635.1-human-gut-metagenome-genome-assembly--contig:-NODE-3635-length-10898-cov-15.552061_pt1 | contig 10898 bp, 11 predicted proteins | sample MGYA00248464_ERZ548849 | MGnify/ENA primary metagenome ERZ548849 (study PRJEB26491, sample SAMN04978193) | human gut metagenome | host: Homo sapiens | study: EMG produced TPA metagenomics assembly of...
CTTTGTGTATGAATTAGTTGGCTAATTTTATTCTATTTACTGAATATCCCTATTTAAATTGAAACTGAAAAGACATTCTCAATTATCACTAGCTAGAGATTTGTTTATTTTCAGCTATTGCACACGAGGGATGGCTTTTGTAGATATGGCATACTTAAAGAAAAGTAATATTCAGAATGGAATGATATGTTATTCGCGACGTAAAACAGGACAATCACTTTGTATAAAAATAGAAAAACAAATCGACGAAATTATCTGCAAATACTCAAATATGAGTCCGAAATATGTTTTTCCAATTATACAATCAGACGAACCCAACAAAGCATACAGAGAATATGAAAAAGCTATAAATGAATACAACAATAACCTCAAGAAACTATCAGTCATGCTGTCTGAAGAATGTAAATTGACATCTTACACCGCAAGGCATAGCTGGGCCACGACTGCTCGAAACCACAACATTCCTGTTTCCATAATAAGTGCAGGACTTGGACACACCACTGAAAAAACTACAAGAATTTATCTTGCAACCCTAGAAAATTCTATTATAGACGATGCAAACAAACAAATTATTGACTTACTGGATATATGATTTCTATCTAAGAAATCCAATTCACCATACGCAAAGGTAAAGCGAAAAATCCACGTTGCCAAATTTTGAATAAAAAATGAGTAAGTTTATATGACATCAAATTGTTGGGGAAGTATTATAGATCTTATTGAATAAATAAAGCATAAATCAATATTTGGGGATAAATTACAAAAATTGAATCGTTCAATACAACAAGAAAATCATATAACATGTTGAACAACAGTATTTGTAAGACTGCATTGTACATCAATTAATCCAATCTTTGAGTTTAATGCGTGTATGCTTATAAAGCCCAATAAATATCAACAATCTTTAACTTCCTGCTAAAATGTATATTGATTATTACGCATAAACATTGCTAAAGGATGCACAGCAAAAACACTTGATATTCCCAAGTATTATTAAAAATGTCTTGGGAATATTATTTAATTTTATTTTGAGAATTTGTATAACATCCTCTAATACAGCATATTGGTTCTCGTTTACATTTCTTAGATATAAATCTAATAAGCAAATAGGTTCTTATGGAAACCGGAATTAAGAAGAACTTAAATACATCGTCCGTCATTGTGACAGACGACCGCGAAGCGTACAATAAAGTCTGGTATGTAGTAGTCGTTCAAATGAATTGCGAAAAAAAAGTTGCAGCCAGACTTAAATCATTAGGATTTAAAGAAACCTACGTTCCGACACAACAAGAGATACACAAATGGAGTGACAGGAGAAGAAGAATTGACAAGATTGTAATTCCAATGATGGTTTTCATAAAATTAGCACCAAATGAATTAAAAACAGTCTATTGTCAGCCATATATCTATAAGTTTTTATCAGCTCCTGGAGATAAAACACCGGCAGTAATACCAGATAAACAAATAGACACTTTAAAATATATGTTGGGAAATGCAGACTCTGAAATTACAATAGAAAATATAACTATAAATAAAAATGACAAAGTCAGGGTGATCAGGGGAAGTCTAAAAGGTATAGAAGGATATGCCTGCCATAATTCCGAAGGAAAAGTAAAAATAGCAATAATAATAGAAAATCTCGGATGCGCATGTGTCACACTCCCTTTAACAGATCTTGAACTTATAAAATAACGATTTAAATCATTATTATGGAAAAGTACGTTGAATCTTTAGAAAATCTTCCATTTGACTTGCTTCATATCGCTCAATCTTATGCAATAGATAATAAATCACCATTTATCGAGCCAGCTCATTTATTAAGAGCATTATTACATAAAAGCACAGGTCTGGTAAATTACATTGAAGACACACTCAATGCAGATTATTATTACATGGTTGACTGGAGCGACATGCGCATTCAACAATGCGACAAGTCACCATATAAGATGAAAGGGTACGAATTATCCAATTCATCAAAAGCGGCTGTAAAAGAAGCTATTAATATCAGCGAGAAATATGGGCATCAAGAATTACAAGTAGAAGCATTACTCGCAGCAATCCTTACACCTGGAATAGCTTTTACATACGAGCAACTAAAAACTATGCCATTAAAAGCAGAAGATATTATGCAATCCAATGCTTTATCTGGTAATAAAAATGAGAATAACAGCTCTCAAAATAATAGAACTGCATTAAATGTCTCAAGTAAAGGCACAGATTACTGCTTGTGCCTATGGGAAAACGAGCCTAACAACAAGATAATAGGTTTTGAAACACAATTACGATATCTTATTGAGGTCTTGGCAAGGAAGGATCGCGCAAACATTCTTATCATTGGAGAAAGTGGTGTCGGCAAATCAAGTTTGATTGAAGCATTTACAACATTGCAGTATGAAAAGAAATTACCTGATTCGCTCTCAAACATTCATCCTTTTGAATTGGATTTAATATCATTAAGCCAAGGTGTAAGTTATAAAGGTGAAATTGAAGACAGATTCAAAGATGCAATGAATTATCTGGTGAATTTTGAACAGCCAATTTTGATAATCGATAAATTCCATACAATAGAAGACAAAAGCTCCGTCTTAAACGGCATTTTGCCAATATTAAACAAAATCTTATCAAAAAACCAGATACAGCTAATCTGTACAACGACTGTAGATGGATTCACTAAAGATATTGAAAAAGACAAAGAAATACTTTCTTATTTTGAGAAAATTAGAATAGAAGAACCCTCAGAAGCTTTAGCTTCACAAATAATTGATATAAAAAGTGAAATTTACGAGAAATTTCACAATGTAAAAATTGGTGAGGGTGTATCAGCTGAAATCGTACGTCTTGCAAAAAGATATATGGCTGAACGTAAGCTTCCTGCATCGGCATTGGATTTGCTGGACCGTTCAATGGCATCAGTAAAAATTGAAAAAGAACTATCAAATATGGAGTCTGACCATATACAAACGTCAGACGAAATCCTTAATAAAGAAAATGTACGCAACATCGTATCAAAGATGACAGGCATACCGATGGGAAGTATTCAATCAGAAGAACGTAAAAAACTTTCTAATGCAGAAGATATACTCCACAACAGAGTCGTAGGACAAAATCATGCTATAAAAAGCATACTTGACGCCGTATATGAATCAAGGTCTGGACTTAACAAGAAAGGCCAACCGATAGGTTCATTCTTTTTTTTAGGCCCGACAGGAACAGGCAAAACAGAATTGGCTAAGGCCTTAGCTGAATTTCTGTTCGATGACGAAACTTCCATTCTGCGATTTGACATGTCTGAATACAAAGAAGAGCATTCGGTAGCTCTTCTGTATGGAGCACCTCCAGGATACGTAGGTTACGAAGAAGGAGGCCTATTGGTGAATCAGATACGTCAGCATCCATATTCTGTCGTACTCTTTGATGAAATTGAAAAAGCACATAAATCTGTGTTTGATTTATTCTTACAAATACTTGATGAAGGCAAATTGCACGACAGGTTGGGACGCGTAGGAGATTTCTCTAATTCACTGATAATATTTACGTCCAATATAGGCAGTGAATACATTTTTAAATCTTTTGGTGAAAACAAGATCCCGACACACGATCAGATGCTTGAAATCATGCAAGGTTCTTTCAGACCAGAATTTTTAGCAAGACTTACAGAAATTGTACCATTCTCCCCTATCACTGCAGAAATGATCGACAGGATTTTTGACATTCATATCAAGAGCCTACTTAAGACATTAAAAGAACAAAACATAGAATTAAAGATTGATGAATCAGCAAGACAATATATTACAAAGGTTGGATTCAATGCACATTATGGTGCAAGACCAATTCTTGGCATCATACGAAAAGAAATACGACGTCCGCTTTCTAAACTAATAATTTCAGGCGATGTCGAATCTGGCGACACAATCATGATGAAATATGATGAAAGCAACAAAGCAATTTGTTGGGAAATCGACAATAACACAGAAGAATGAAACTTATAGATTTCCTTAAACAAATATTCTCAAAGAATAACCCAACTATTACAAATAATAATATCACAACTATGGCAAAGAAAACCGTAATCACAAAAGTTTTGGACGCAAATGCCCAAGACGGCATTATAGAATTTCCACAAAACAGGACTCTATATGCCGACCAATTTACAGATAAAGCTCCAAACACAGATGAAGAACGTGAAGGCTTTAAGCCTAAAAGTATGAAGGAAGTTTTTGAGCATTATCAGCCAAGCAAAGAAGGAATAGCATTGGAAAATGAAGAAGGAGGTGCGGTTTATGAAGATTTCGAATTTCACCAGATAAAGGATTTCGAGGATGAACAGCTCATAGCACAAAGTGAGCTTCTCAGCGATAAAAAGTCAAAAATTGATGCATACAACGCCGTTATACGTCAGTTGGAAAAAAACAAGACATTGAGAAATACCATTAAAGACGAATCGTCCAAAGAAAATTTAAAGAAAGCATTAAAGGCATTGCTTGACGAGCTGGATAATGCAAACTAAAACGAACTTACAACAAATTCTAAATGTATTTGAAATGGCTACAGAAGAACAAAAAATAGAACTGACAAATAATCCCGAAGAACTTAAAGAGAGGGTAAAAACAGAAAGTCCTGCAGAACTTCTGCAAAGCAGTCTTATCGGTCTTGACAAATATGGTGGTTTTCAATTGCTCAAAGGTTTGATAAAAGGAGTTGAAAACATGGATCCACGCAGAAAGGCCGTAAAAAATATATTTCTTTCTGATTCAACATATTCGGAAGCTAGAAAAAAGCTGGCAAAAGAATTAGCAATCTGGATAAATATTCTAGAAAATAGCAGTTCTGATCCTATTGAAATAATAGACTCTTGTAAAGCAGAATGTGCTAAAGCAGAAGAGAACTTGAAGAACAATCTTTTCAACGTTCATGACGAAATCAGAAACCTCGAAATAGCATATAGGGCATTAGATTCATTCTTCGCTAATGCTGGACAAAATAAAGTAGACTGTATAACACTCATGAACGTAAACAAAGAAGAGTTAAGCGATAATGATTCTGAAGACACTATAGCTGTAAGGGAAGAACTGGAACAGTATTATGACAGACTCAGTCTTAAAAACAACTATAGTATGCTGGTTGTTCCTGGATATCTGGGTGATGCTGATACAATAAGAATGTGGGCACAAACAGCTTACAAAAATAAAGTTATAATGGTGACTGACTTCAAAGACAGTCAAAACTTCCCAATGCTGAAAGAAGAATTGGAAGATGCCAATCTGCAAGGTCAAGATATTCAATTGGCCAACGTAATAATGACATGCAATTACATTCTCGGACGTAAGAAATCTGAACTGGCTGAAGAAGACGACGACATATATATACCAGCTTCTGCGGCATTGGCAGGAAAAATGTCTAACACAGAAGAGATAATTATTGCTCAGGGAGCTGCCGGTAAAAAATATGGTACACTCAGCAATGTCAAAGGTGCCAGAATTGACTTGCGCAAGTCTGAAATAGCATCGCTCATAGATGAAGGTGTAATTCCCATGGTCGAAGAAGACGGTCGGACAATGGCCTTTTCAAATCGCTCGTTATACAATGGTGCCACATTGGGACTTCAGGAATATCCAATTGTAAGAGTTTTTGATTGGATAGGAAAAGTATTCCAAAATTTCTTCAATGATGAAGCATTCATTAATTGGAATTCCCAAGTAAAAAGTGAATTGCAACAAGCAATACACGACTTTCTCAGTGACTATAAAGGACCTGGCAAACTTATTGAAAATTATAACCTGAAAGGGATAAATCAAGACCCGAAGACCAAAGATATATCAATTCAGGTAGAACTTAAACCATTCTTTGCCGCAAAGAACTTCCTTATTGAACTAACTGGTCACAACGGCCAAGCAGGAGTAGATTGGGACCAAAATGTACAGTAAATATAATAATACGCGTTTTTAACACTTTATTTTTTAAAACCTTTAATTTATAATTTATTATGGCAACAAGAACAGTTACGCTTAATGCGGATGGTATCGCAGAGCGCGAAGTAATGTACGTTCGCTACGAACTTAATCAGCAGACAGACGTTGAAGGACAGCCTACAGGCACCACTCGTGGGGGTAAAATCTATTTGAAAGTAAAATCAAATGACGACGGAAATTCTGATCTGATGGAATGGATGTGTGACACCTATATGAGCAAAAGTGGCACCATCTCCTACCCAAATCGTCAAGGTGGCGAAATGAAGCACCTTTCTTTCAAGGAAGGCTATATGGTTGAATACGCTGAAACATACGACAATAAGAACGAAGTTCAGCAGTACGAAGAATTTACTATCTCAGCAAAGGAAATCCAGGTTGGAAACGCACGTCATAACAACCGTTGGACAATCGACAACTGATAATCACACATGCTTGACGGTTTTATCCGTCAAGCATATAAAAGAAACAAATCATGGCATTACAAGGAAACATTAAAATAGGTGGTAAAACTTACGGCATTGTAGAGTGCGAATACGAATTTACGCAGATGACAGATGATACCGGCAAACCTACATCACGCCCAATAGGGGGAGTCATAAAATTCGTAATGCCTTCAACAAGTGATGATGACGTATTCTTCTACAAGTGGATGATACATAAGACTGAAAAGAAGTCAGGAATTTTCAAATTTTGTGTCTACTCCAACAACAATAAGCAAAGCTACAAGACTATTCAGTTTTTCAATGCCTACTGCATTGGATTGAAAGATTACTTCAACGACAATGACAGCAAACTTATGTACACAACAATAACTATCAGCGCAGAAGTAATCCGTATTGGTATTGTAGACAGCGTAATGCTTATCAATGAATGGGGTGGAACTATGGAAGAAATAAGAAACAGATTCGAAAGTACAATGGACAGCATAGGTATTGGAGATCGATTCTAATATACTTATAAAAACACAGAATAATCAACAACATGTCGATATCCGTAAAAAACATAAACGTATCAATAGCTGGAATCAGATCATCGGAATTTGATATTGAAATCCAGGGAGTAATGTATCATCTTGATGATTTTACACTCATACAAGGATTGTTGACACCTAATGCATTATCATTTACAATGCACAAAGACCCAGAAGAATTGATGGAAGATACGCAATTCGCAATATGCGGATACATAATCGGCAAGGAAATAGAAATATCGCTTATTACAGAAATCATAAGCACAAACAGCAACGATGAAAATGAAGCTGATAAGATTTCAGAAATCCGTTTTAAAGGATTAATAACTTCTGCTGCAGGGAGCAGAAATATGACCGAATACAACATTAACATTGAAGCACAAACATGGGATGCGTTATTGGATGATAATCCAAACTGCAAATCATATGAAAACAAGACATTGAACGAAATAGTTGAAGATATTGTTGATGACTATACTAATCATCTCGACACAGAGATTAACTCACGATTCAACGAAAAAATTCCATATTGTGTGCAATATAATGAAACAGACCAGCAATTTCTTCTTAGACTGGCACAACGATATGGTGAATGGTTATATAATGATGGAACAAAGCTGATATTTGGAGAATTACCACAGGGAGATTCCGTAAAACTATTTTATCCCAGTCAGGACATACCTGCCTACAGCATAAATATGAGAATGCAACATACAGCATTCAGCCATATAGCATCATCTTACAATGCATTTGATGCAAGCCAAAAGGAAGGCATTGATGAAATGCAAAAAGAATATAACAGATTAAGCGAAGATGTATTCAAAGCTTCACAAGAATGCTATATAAAACAGACATTGCAGAATCTGCATTCAGGAGGCTTTGCAGATACAGACGGAAGAGAAACAATACTAAACGTTTCTACAAAAACACAAGCTCGGGGAGAAAAAGCCGGTATGCTTACATATACAGGAAACACATACTGCTCTAGACTCAAGATTGGAAGTACATTGATCATTGAAGACAACTATATTGCAAATCCGATAACAAACGAAAAAAGTCCTATTGACCAAGATGAAATACTGATAACGGAATTGACACATTATTTCAATAAGAATAAGGTTTACAGCAATCATTTTGTAGGAATACCTGTTGCGTGCGATTATCCGCCGTACACAAACAGTGACATATATCCCATATCACAATCTTGCCGTGCCAAGGTAAAAGACAATGAGGATCCAAACAATTTAGGACGAATAAGAGTACAATTTGATTGGCAGGCACAGTTAGATGACAAGATGATGACTCCCTGGTTACGCATGGCACAACCTTACGCTGGCGGAGGAAAAGGATTCAGTTTCATACCTGAAATAGGTGAAGAAGTGATGATTGATTTTGAAGGAGGTAATGCCGAACGACCATATGTAAAAGGTACTTTATACAACGGTGTTGGAGACCCAGATTCTAAATGGTTGCCAAACAACAACAACAGCAATCAAATCAAAGCTATCAGAACACGTAATGGTCATACTATTGAAATACACGATGAAGGTAATGATGGTTATATCCGCATCTACGATAACGAGAAAGAAAACTATATATTAACTTTCTCCACGGATGAAAAGCTCATCAAGCTTGAATCGACGGGAAATATCGAATTGTATGCAAAAAATGATATTATTATGCACGCAGGACATGATATAAATGCAAGTGCAGATAATGATGTGTTTATTGCAGCAGGTAATGATATGCAACGAACAGCAGATAATGACATTCGTGAACATGCCGGTAATGACCGTTCAACATCTATTGATAGAAATGATTCTTTAACGGTTGAAGCGAACCAATTTATCCGCATCAATGACAATAAGGATGAACAAATAGCTCATAAACTCCAGATTACAGCAGAAAATATCAGAGAGGAAGCGCAAGATAAATTCCTTCAATATTCCACTACTCATCAGCAAAAGGCTTCTGACGACATGGCAATGAATGCCGGAAATAGAATTGACATTAAGGCTAGTAAAGTGAAAGTTAATTAGTATGATATACAATATAGATTTACTACTTAAGGAGATTGATAAATTAAACAATCCGAATAGTTTTAATATAGAAGAAACGTTATCTTCAATATCTAATTTATTATCAGTTATTAACAGAAGTCTTCAATGGAGAAACGAACCTTCAACTTTCAGTAGAAGAAAACTTGAAGACATAAGTTATAAACTATCATCATGGCTTTTGTCTAATATGAATAAGTATAGAGAAGCTTATATAATTAGAGAGAAAGTACATAAGTTGGTAGTATTGTTAGAAGATCCGTCAAAATATAATCCTTTCGTTTGGGGTAATATTTAATATTTAAGATGTCTGACTCATACGTAACATCAAAGGCGACATTGAAATGTAGTTTTGGTGATAAAACATCAAAATTGACAGTATATCCTGATAGAACAGTTGAACTTACAACCAAGCCAACAGCAAATATTAGTGACCACATATCAATGTATAATATAGCACCTTTTGGTAAATGTCATACGACATGTTATCCTCCAACAGGATCTGCTACAGCCGCTAATCACGGCCACTTAACGCCTATGCCTTGTGTTCCTGGAACAGATACTGATTGGATTAATGGAAAAGATGACTATATCATAAAAGGAAATCCCGCATTACTTAAATCCTCATATTGCAGATGTAAATGGGGAGGTGTAATTACCATAACGGATGATGGACAAATAGATACAGGTTCAGCTGATTTAAGTAAAGAAAGTGCCAAGTCTGAAAAAGAAATGAAGGTTGAGTCTGAGAAGAAACTTAAAGTCGAACCTGAATCCGTTCTTGATGGTATTCAATTAGCATTAGATGCTGCAGGATTAGTTCCTGGTGTTGGTGCTATCCCCGATTTATTAAATGCAAGTATCTCTGCGCTTAGAGGAGATTGGACAGCAGCTGGTCTTTCTGTTCTTGCAGCAGTTCCTGTTATTGGCGATGCAGCAATTGCTGCAAAGTTTGCACAAAAGGGAGTAAAAGCGGCAAAAAAAGCCAAACGATGTGTTGGAAAAAATATTGATTTGTCAAAAGAAGCACTAATGGCTAGAGGTATGTCTAGAGAAGAAGCTGTAATGTTTCGTCGTACTGTTAGAAATGAAAGAAGACAATTCGCAAGAAAATTTTACGAGGAAGCTGGTTTTAAAAAAACAGAAATAGAAGCCCATTTGCGAGGTATTGATTATGAAAAACCTATAACAATTGAAAATGTACCGCCACCACAGTCTTTCTATCAATATCAAAGCATACGTGACGGAAAGTTTAGAAGAGGAAGTTATTATACAACTGATAAAAACGCTACACCTAGTAAACTTGGTATTTATGATAAATTTGTGTTTAGAAAAAAAGGGAGAGAGTTTTCTAAATGGCGTATGGAAATCAATAAAATAAAGCCTCAAAGAGCTCTTAAGAGTACTGCAGCTGGTATAATAGACGATTGGAGTGTTCCTGGAAAGGCATACAAGACAGAAGGAGGAGCCGTCCAATATTTTATGCCTATACATTAATGAATGCATATAAAACGGAAGTAGTATGTATATTGGATTAGAAAATGATTATACTAAAAACAGATATTCTCAGATATTGAACGAAACTATGCTAATTGCAGAGCATAAGTTATCCCAAAATCAACAAGATGAGGATATTGATATGTGGATAAGTATAAAAACGCAGATCGAAGACATTCGCAAAAATATTGTTGAATCTCAGGTATTGTATGATTGGGAAGAAATATATGAGCGCTATAGCATCGGTACAATTGGATTAAATTGTTTCGATGGAAACGATGAAATGTATATGCGTTTATGTGATATATTTTATGGTGCTGTGCATTACCATGAGTTAAAATAATAATTTTATAGGGTGTCCAGTTCTACGTTCCTAAAAACGTAGTACAAAACGCCCTCGTTATT
>ENA-OUQW01003638-OUQW01003638.1-human-gut-metagenome-genome-assembly--contig:-NODE-3638-length-10886-cov-9.973317_pt1 | contig 10886 bp, 17 predicted proteins | sample MGYA00248464_ERZ548849 | MGnify/ENA primary metagenome ERZ548849 (study PRJEB26491, sample SAMN04978193) | human gut metagenome | host: Homo sapiens | study: EMG produced TPA metagenomics assembly of...
GGTCTGCCCCACGCCGCCGACCTGCCCCTGGGCATCATGGTGGAGACCCCGGCGGCCGTGCTCATCGCCGACGCCCTGGCCCGCGAATGCGACTTTTTCAGCATCGGCACCAATGACCTCATCCACTATCTGATGGCCATCGACCGCAACAACCTGCATGTGGGCTACCTCAACGAGGCCCTGCATCCGGCTGTGGTCCGCTCCCTGAAACGCATCATCGACTCCGCCCACCGCGAGGGCATCGGGGTCTCCGTCTGCGGCGAGCTGGCCGCCGACCCCTACGGCCTGGCCCTGCTGCTGGGCATGGGCGTGGACACGCTCTCGGCCTCGCCGCGCTTCGTGCCGGGCATGAAGCACATGATCCGCCGCCTGGACGCCCAGACCTGCATGGACATGGCCCACAGCGTGCTCATGAGCACCGACGTGACGGCCTCGCAGCGCATGCTGCGCGAACGCCTGCAGGAGAGCCTGGGCTCGGAGCTGGCCTTCCATACCACAAGCATCATGACGAACAGTTAGGAATATGAGCAAGAAACCATCCCCGTCCACCATCGCCGTCAACAAGAAGGCGCGCCACCTGTACGAACTCTCCGACTTCGTGGAAGCGGGCATCAGCCTGACCGGCCACACCCACACCGACAGCATGGGAGGCAGCACTTCTGGCCCGCAGTAAGGAGGGATAGACATGGCCGTCATGGCATCATGGAACGGCAAGACGTGGGGCGTCTCCAGCCAGAGGATCGCCGCCCTGAATGGCGTCTCCTCCAGCGTCGAGCTCGACACGGAAAACAGCGACGACAAAGCCGGATCCCCGGCGACCAAGACCAAGGCGCTCAAGCTGCAAAGCATGAGCTTCGACTTCGATCTGGCCGCCGCGGTCGGCTGCGACGTGCGCAGCGAGTACGAGTCGTGGACGGCGCTGGTCGGGCAGTATGCCCCCTTCTATCTGGCCGGCCGGCGCTTCGGCCCGGCCAACCTTCAGCTCACAGGCGTGAGCCTATCAGACACCAAACTGGACAACCTCGGCAGGATCCTGACCGGCAAGATCACGATCAAGCTGACAGAGTACGCCGAGGAGGCCAGCAGCAAAAAGGCCAGTTCTGGAAAATCCAGCAGCAGCGGCAAGAGCGGCAGCAGCTCCAAGTCGGCGGCGGGCATCGCCACCTACAAGGAGCTCGGCATCAGTTCCTCGGCTGTGAACGTCGGAGCCTCCAGCAGCGCCAAAGCATCCAAAAAGCCAACCAATGCGCAGCTCAAGTAAAGTGAGGTGATCCCAATGAAAGCATCTGGCAACGGAGCGCCCGAGATCTGTGTGCAGAACCTCCTCAAGACCATCCGCGGGGAGGTGCCCTACGAGCGCATCAAGGGGATCGACCGCACGCTGATCGACAAGCCGAGCGAAACCGCTGCGACCGATCTGGCCGCCGACGTGGAGTTCGTTGTGGAAACCTACGAGCCCCGCGTGCAGCTCAGTGGCTCCGACCTGAAGGCCCTGACCGCTCAGACCGGCGACTTCGAGCTGCGGGCCAGCATCGACAACATCACATGAAGGAGGTGAACAGCGTGAGCGACGCGACAAACACCTACGGCGAGGACATCAAACTCACCACAACAGACGCGAGCACCCTATACAAGACCATCATCACCGAGCTCGAAAAGGGCGCCGGCGAGCCGCTCTACCCGGGCGACGAGCGCCGGATCTTCGGCGAGGCTCTCGTGCCCGTGTTCGTTGCCCTCTACAACAGCCTCAACGACGCCGGCCGGCAGACGCTCCTCCGCTATGCGAGGGGCGAGGTGCTGGACGCCATCGGCGAGCGGCAGGACGTGAAAAGACTGGAAGGCACACCGGCCAAGACGACCATGCGCTTCTCCGTCTCCACGCCGCAGGAGAAAAACATCATCATTCCGAAGTGGACGAAGGTGACGCCGGACAGCGAAAACTATTTTGCGACCGACGAGATCGCTGTGCTGCAAGCTGGCGCCTACTCTGTGGAGGTGCCTACCTCGGCCGTGAGCAACGGCACGAAGTTCAACGGCTACGCAGCCGGCACGATCGCCACCCTCGTCGACCTGATCCCCTACATCGAGTCCGTCACCAATCTGACCGAAACGGCCGGAGGCGATGACGGCGAGCCCTACACCACCGAGGGCGACAACCGCCTCCGCGAGCGGATCCGTCTGGCGCCCGCCAAGAGATCCACCGCGGGCCCTGAACAGGCTTACATCTACTGGGTAATGACGGCCGACAGCTCCATCGTGGACGCAAAGGCCGTCAGCGAGAAGGAAACCGTCAGCGAGACCCTCACGGTCTACGACGGCAAAGCCTTCAAGGGCGGCGGCACACTTCTGACCGACACCCTCGTCGTGAAGGCCCACGGGCAGAGCACGGCGGCGGTCAAGGACACGGACTACACCGTCGACTACACCGACGGCCTGCTGACCATCACGCTCAAGGGCAGCCTCTCGGCCGCCGAGAGCATCGACATCATCATCACCCGCACGCTGGAGGGCTGCGTCAAGATCGTGCCCCTGCTGGAAGGCGGCGGGATCCCCGACGCTGCCATGCTGGCGAAGGTGCTGGACGTGGTCAACGCCAAGGACATCCGGCCGCTCACTGACAAGGTGAGCGCCGTGCCCCCGGAGGTCGAGACCTACGACATCGAGATCGTGTACTACACCACGCCGGAGAGCGAGGCCGAGGTGATCGCCAACGTCGAAGGCACAGGCGGCGCGATCGACCGCTACAACGAGTGGCAAGTCGCAGCCCTCGGCCGCGACATCAACCCCGACCAGCTCCGCAAGCGGATCCTCTCGCCTTCGTGGGGCGAGAACCTGACCGGCGCCTTCCGCGTGGACGTCGTCAAGCCGACCTACAAGGCCCTCGACGACACGCAAGTCGCCAAGTTCAGCGGCCACCTGACTGTCAGCCACAAGGTCGAGAGTGAGGTGGTGTAAATGCGGCTCAATGAGACCGAGATGGTCAAGCTGCTGCCTGCGTGGATGCAGGAGGACGGCAGCGACAAGGGCCTCGCCACCGGCTGCGACATCATCAGCCGCGACGCCTATGCGCGCCTGAAGCTCCTGAGCAGGTGGGACAAGATCGACCAGCTCAACGACGCAGAGCTCGACGAAATGGCGTGGGAGCTGAACATCCAGTGGTATGACAGCACCGCGCCCATAGCAGTCAAGCGGGCCGCCATCCGCAGCAGCGACCGCGTCTACGCGAAACTCGGCACCCCATACGCCGTGGAGCAGATCGTGGCCGACTACTTCGGCGCCGGCGAGGTCAGGGAGTGGTATCAGTACGGCGGGCAGCCGCATCACTTCAAGGTGCTGAGCGACAACCCGAGCCTCGTCAACAGCAACCTCGACCTGTTCCTGAAGCTGCTGCGGACGGTCAAGCGCCGCAGCTCGTGGCTCGACGCGATCCTGATCTGTCTGACCGGCGAAATGTTCCTCTATTCCGGCATGGCCGTCAGGGATCACACCCAAGAGGTGCACGTCATGGGCAGCGACGAGATCCACATCTACCACGCGGCCGTCGTCCACGACAACAACCGCGAGACCGTCAGCATCGGCACCGACGCGGCGGTCATCTCAGACTAAGGAAAGGAGATAGACATGGCTGCATTTATCAACAACGACATCACCACCGCCGGCCTGATCGTTCTGGCGAAGGGCGTGGCCGGCCAGAAGATCAACTACACCAAGATCGTCCTCGGCGATGGCTACCTCGAGGAGGGCCAGACGCCCCGCACCCTCACCGGCGTGGTCAGCCCGAAGGCGACCGTCGACATCACGAAGCTGAAGATCAACGGCGACGGCACCGTGGCCGTCGGCGGCATCTTCACCAACGGCGACGAGACCGAGGGCTTCTACTACCGCGAGCTCGGCCTTTATGCCGAAGATCCCGATCCCGAGGTCGGCGAGGTGCTGTACTGCTACGGCAACTGCGGCGATCTGGCCGAGTGGATCCCGCCCTCCGGCGGCGCCACCATCGTCGAGAAAACCATCGACATCGTCACCGCGATCGGCACGGCCACCAACGTGACCGCCTACATCCCCGCCGACGCCTACGCCACCAAAGAGGACTACGAGACCTACAAGGCCATCGCCCTCGGCGCGCAGGCTACGGCCGAGGAGGCTCTGGCACTCGCCCGGCAGGCCATCGCAATCGCGCAGGCTGCCGAGGCATCGGCCAACGACCTGAGCAACGCGGTCGGCCAGAACACCAGCAAGATCGCAACGCTGTGGGACGCCGTTTTCAGCGACATCACAAGCAACCCGTTCCAGATCACATTCGCAGACTTAACAGGCATCACGCTGAAGTCTGGCGTCTGGAACGCTTCACTTCAAAGGCTCGAGTGCTGATGGGAAACTGCTACAACTGCACCCCGATCCCACCGGCCGAAGCCTCCTGCATCATCGCGCACCTGTTCGTCGAGCTGGCCCTGCCCTGCTCCTGCTGCAAGCGGGAGGACGGCGTCATCGTCATTCAGGGCAAAACCTACGACGGCAGCAGCGCCCGCATCACAATCAAAGGCGAGGAGGTGAGATACTACGGCAAGCAACGGACACTCGCGGCCATACGAGCGGGCCAATGTAGGCCGCCCGCCCTTCGGCCGTGACAAACTGCCCGAGATGCAGGTCATCACGGACGCCAAGGAGCTCGAGAAACACACCTACATCAAGACCAGAAACCCGGCCGTTTTCCCGAAGAAGGAGCGGCTCGGTCTGGCGCAGAGGATGATGAACGAGGCCAGCGACCTCGTCGCCGATCTGATGGAGGCCAACGATCTGCTCCTGACGGATCCCGAGGAGCGTGAGCTCAGGTATCGCGCGCAGCGGTCGGCGCTTCGCAACTGCCGAAAGCTGATCCACCACATCGAGCTCGCGCATGAGATCCTCAGCGGCTTCAGCGATGACGCCTTTGCATACTGGGCGAAGATGGCGGCCGGCGTGAAGAACCAGACTGCCAAATGGTACAAAACCGATAAAGAGAGGGCCGCCAAGCTGGACGCGCAGAAGCGTCACCAGTGAGGCGGCCCTCGGGGTATGCCTTGTTTTTTCGTGCCGGCTCGGCCAACAACGCCCGCAACGTCAACACCGATGGCACTCTGAACAGGAACAACGCCTACAACGGCAACAACGGCCTGCGCCCCGCTTCGATGGATCGCCCGACTTATTAACCGCCCGGAGACGGGCGGCGAACACTGTGCCCCATCATCCAAGGAAGGCATATCCCTCCCGCAGCCGCGGCCGTCTGACCGGCCCGGTCATGGGTAAACACAAGACCGCCGATGCCCCCGGCGGCGCACGCAAAGCGTGGCCGGAGCTATACACGGCGGGGAGACTTTTCAATGGAGAATATCGTAAACAGCACCATCGCGCTCTACAAAGCATACCGCAAAACCCGCTGCGGAAAGCGCGACAACCCGACCGCCATGCGCTACCGCATGGAGGCCATCGAGCGCACCGTCGCCCTCTCTGAGAGGCTCCAGCGGCGCGACTATTCCTTCGGGCCCTACTACCCCTTCAAGGTGTACGAGCCCAAGGAGCGGCTCGTCCTCGCCATCGACTTCGAGGGCAAAGTCGTCCAGCACTCGCTCTGCGACAACGTCCTCGAGCCGGCGTTCTCCCGGCGTTTCATCCGGGACAACTACGCCGGCCAGATCGGCAAAGGCACCCACGACGGCCTCGACCGTCTGGCTGCGGCCATGCGCCACTATTTCTTCAGCCGAAAGGCAGCAGACGAAGCAGCCCGCAAGGCTGCCGGCCTGCCGCCCCGGCCGATGAACGAGTGGGACTACGCCGACGGCTGGGTACTGAAGGGCGATTTTTCAAAGTTCTTTTACACCCTGCTCCATTCCTACTGTTACGAGACGGCCTGCCGGGCCCTGAAGTGGCTGAAGGATCCCGAGCTGATCGACTTCGCTGAGTGGCTGCTGTGGCTCATAATCGACAGCACGCCAGACCCCGGCATCCCGATCGGCAACCAGTCGAGCCAACTGCTCGCGCTGCTCTATCTGGACGCCTTCGACCACTGGCTGAGGGATGACCGCGGCCTCGTATATGGCAGGTACATGGACGACTTCTACATCATCCACAGCGACAAGCTGCTGCTCCGGCAGATACTCAAGGAGATCGAGGCGTACATCAAGCCGCTCGGCCTTCGGCTGAACGGCAAGACGCAGATCCTCCCGCTGAAGAACGGCATCGACTTCCTCGGTTTTCACACCTACCTCACGCAGACCGGCAAGGTCGTGAGGAAAGTGCGAGCCAAGAGCATCGACAACATGAAGCGCAAGATCCGCAAGTTCCGCGGGCTGGTGGACTCCGGCAAGATGACACTCGACAGCGTCGTGCAATCCTACGCGAGCTGGACGGGCCACATCTCACACGGCAACACCTACCACCTGCGGCAGAACATGGACGCCTATTTCTTCAGCTATTTCCCGGAGCTCAAACCATCACCGAAAGGAGACACAACTCATGGCCCAAAAACTGAGCAACCTCGCAAACAAGTCGAAGGTCAAGTTCGGCAGCCTGTACGGCAGCCCGATCGTCTGGATCGTGGCCGATAAGAACCACGCAGGCTACCCCTCCAACAGCGTCACGCTCGTGACCAACCAGATCATCAAGATGCTGTGCTTCGACGCGACAGAACCGAGTAACGGCAACAGCGACCGCCGCGGCTACGGCAACAACCGCTACATCTACTCGAACCTGCGCCAGTGGCTCAACAGCCCCGCGGCTGCCGGCCAGTGGTACACCGCACAGCACTCCGCAGACCAGACGCCGGACTCCTCCCACGTCTGGAACGGCGTCAACCCGTACAGTGGCCTCGCCGGTTTTCTGAACGCCTTCACCGCCAACGAGCGGGCGGCTCTGCTGAACACCACCATCACGGTCGGCAAGAGCTCCACAGACGGCGGCGGGACGGAGACCTGCACGGACAAGATCTTCCCCCTGTCCTGCACTGAGGTCGGCCTGAGCGGCGACCACGTCTGCGGCAGCAAGCTGGCGATCTTCAGCGACAACAACAGCCGCATCGCCACCGTGACGGCCTCCTGCGTCGCCAATTCCAACTATTCCGGCAACCCGGGCTCTGGTGCCACGTGGTACTACTGGCTGCGGGACGCCTATTCCGGCTCGGCCCGCGGCGCCCGCCTCGTCGGCTCCGATGGCGCTCTGGGCTGGAACGGCGCCTGCGACGGCGGCTACGGCCTGCGCCCCGCTTGTAATCTGTCCTCTGATCTCCTGATCTCCGACTCCGTCGACTCGGATGGATGCTATACAGTGATCTACAATCAGGCGCCCACAGCGCCGTCGTCCATCACTGTCCCGAGCGAAGTGCTCGGCGGCGAGAACCTGAGCATCTCGTGGGCGGCCTCCACCGACCCCGACGGCAACCTCTCCGGCTACGTTCTGGAGCGCAAGGTCGGGAGCGGCACATGGGCGCAGATCTACAAGGGATCCTCGCGCAGCTACACCGACGCCATCACCTACGGATGGACGAGCGTGCAGTACCGCGTCAAGGCATACGACGCCGCCGGCGCGGAGAGTGCGTACACCACCAGCGTCACCCGCACCGTCACCAATAACCGACCGCCCGTCATCAGCGGCACGGATGGCGCCCTCGGCAGCTTCAGCACGGCGGCCCCGTCCTACGAGTACACCGTCACCGACGCAGACGGCCATCAGGTCGACGTCGTGGAGATGCTGGACGGCGTCACGCTGCGCAGCTACACCGTGACCCTCGGCCATACCAACACGCTGACGATCGGCTCCGAGGCGTGGCTGAAGGTCGTGAACGGCAGCCACACCCTGAAGATCGTGGCGACCGACGCCAAGGACGCCAGCGTCACCCGCACGCTGACCTTCACCAAGGCCGTCACGTCCGTCGAGTTCGAGCAGACCCTCGCTATGGAGGCCGACGCCATGCCGACCAAGGCCCTCGTCAACATTCAGGGCAATTTCCCGGCCGGCTGCACGCTTCAGGTCTGGATCTGCAACAACGGCAACGACGCGAGCCCGACGTGGGAGGACATCACGCAGAAGGTCAGAGCCGGCCAGAAGCACTACTTCACAAACAAGACCAAGACGGCCGCAGCGTGGGGCGTCAAGGTTAAGGCCAAGCTGCTCCGCGGCTCTGCTACGGAGACCTGCTACATCCAGTCGATCGGAGGTAACTTTGCATGATTAAGCACAGAGCTGACAGCATCAAAGAGCTGAACGAGAAACAGGCCGCAGAGGCCAAGAAGGACAAAACCATCGCCGAGCAGGCTGACACCATCGAGCTGCTGAAAGGCTGCATCATGGAGCTGGCCGACGTGGTCTACGGCGACGGAGGGGAGGTAACAGCATGAGCAAGATCGTCGAGCTGTACGTCAAGGAGCTGACCCGCGAAGGCTCCACCATGACCATCAACGACGTCCCGAAGAAGCTGCGCAAGCAGGTCGAGGACGCCATCGCTGCCATCGAGGCAGCCGCAAACGCTGGCACCGCGAAGGAAGGGGCGAGCGAATGATCGCCCGGGCCCTCGCGTGGCTATTATTAAAAATTGCAGGAAAGGAGGAGCGTGAAATGCTGGTACGTCTTTTTGCAGGCGAGATCATCATGGGCCGCATCACCGAGGACGACGTCCCCGCGAAGCTGAAGGCCCGCGTGCACAAGTATCTCGTCGACATGGGCTACTTCGACGACGTCGAGGAGTAAGCCCAACAACAAGGAGGGCCGCGTCCTGCGGCCCTCCGGCTTTTATGAGGTGACACAATGATCGAAATCAACATCGGCGCGCTCGTCGCCCTTATGGGGATCCCGACGGCCGTGACCGGCTTCTGCTTCTGGATGCTCGAGCACAGGATCCAGAAGCGCGAGAAGCAAAAGGAGGCCGAGGAGGCCAAACGACAGAAAGAGGCAGCGGCCCGAGAGCGTGCCCGTGAAGATCTCCAGATCATCACCATTCAGGGCACGTCGGCAGCCATCGCTCTCGGCGAGGCGACGGCCCGGGCCGTGCAGCGCATCCCTGACGCGCATTGTAACGGGGATATGCACGCGGCCCTCGACTACGCTGCCAAAATCAAACACGCGCAGAAGGACTTCCTCACCAGTCAGGGGATCCACGCGATCATCGACTAAGGAGGTGAGCAGCATGGCCGCAAAGAAGCGCCGGCGCAAGCGGAAAAAGAAGATCGAGGCGAGCAAGAAGCTCGCATACTGGGCGGCCATCGTGGCAAGCCTCAGCGCGGCCACGTCCTACCTGCTCTCAGCCTTCGGGCGTGACCCGGTCAGTGAAGTGACCGGCACGATCTTCACCGCCTGCGTCGGCTATCTAATCACATACGCCGGCAAGAGCCTCGGCGAGAAAATCAGCCGAAACCGCCACAGGCTCGACGCCGACGGCAACCCGCTCCCGGATCCGTCCGGGGGCACTCTCAACAATGAGGAGGCACAAGGATGAACACCATCGACATCACCCCCATCGCCAACGCAGCCATCGCCCTGATCGGCGCCGGCGTGAGCGTTTTTCTGATCCCGTGGCTCAAGAGCCAGACCACCGAGGCACAGCGCAAGGAGCTGACCGCGTGGGTAAAGATCGGCGTCGCTGCTGCTGAGCAGCTCTACAAGGGCGCCGGCCGCGGCGAGGAGAAGAAGCAGTACGTCATCGACTTCCTGAAGCAGAAGGGCTTCAAGGTCGACGAGGAAAGCGTCAGCAACGCGATCGAGGCAGCAGTCAAGCAGCTCAACACCGAGAGCCTGACTATCGAATGACGGAGAGGGGCGGGCTCCGGCCCGCCCTTTTTCTTTTTGCAAAGGAGGCAAACCCATGAAAAACCAGAACACCGACGACATCAAGCTGAAGCCCGGCGAGACCATCACAGACGAGACTCTCGACGAGCTGACCGGCGGGAAAGGAGACGACGACAATGAGTAACAGCCCTCTGGTGGTCTACACCAAGCTCAGCCCGAACCACTCGGGCAAGCGCACCAAGAAGATCGACACCATCACGATCCACTGTATGGCCGGCAACTGCTCCGTCGAAACCTGCGGCAACCTGTTCGCCAACTCTGCGCGGCAGGCGTCCAGCAACTACGGCATCGGCACCGACGGCCGGATCGCCCTGTACGTCGACGAGGCAAACCGCTCGTGGTGCACCTCGTCCAACGCCAACGACCAGCGGGCCGTCACCATCGAAGTCGCCAACAACGGCGGCGCGCCTGACTGGCCCGTCTCCGCGAAGGCATACGCCGCGCTGCTGGATCTCGTGACCGACATCTGCAAGCGCAACGGCATCAAGCGCCTCGTCTGGTCGACCAGCAAAAACGACCGCGTGAACCACCTGAACGGCTGCAACATGACCGTGCACAGGGACTACGCGAATAAGAGCTGCCCGGGCGACTACCTCTACAACCGCCACGGCCAGATCGCGGCCGAGGTCAACAAGCGCCTCGGCATCACGGACGCAGGCGGCAGCACCGGCGGCCAGACCTCCGGCAACACCGAGACCGGCCTGAAGGTCGGCGACGTGGTCGACTTCAAGGGCACGCAGCACTACACCAGCGCAGCGGCTAAGGACGCCAAGACCTGCAAGCCCGGCAAGGCCACCATCACGGCCGTCGCGGCCGGCAAGGCGCACCCGTACCACCTGAAGGCAATCAGCGGCGGCGGCTCCACCGTTTACGGCTGGGTAAACGCTGCGGACATCTCGACCGGCAGCACCGGCACGGCAACGAGCTACCGCGTGCGGACGACGGCCGACGTGCTGAACATCCGCAAGGGCCCCGGCACCAACTACGGCGTCGCCGGCCAGATCAAGGGCAAGGGCATCTACACCATCGTCGCCGAAGCCGCAGGCCCCGGCGCGACCAAGTGGGGCAAGCTC
>ENA-OUQW01003640-OUQW01003640.1-human-gut-metagenome-genome-assembly--contig:-NODE-3640-length-10884-cov-3.669868_pt1 | contig 10884 bp, 8 predicted proteins | sample MGYA00248464_ERZ548849 | MGnify/ENA primary metagenome ERZ548849 (study PRJEB26491, sample SAMN04978193) | human gut metagenome | host: Homo sapiens | study: EMG produced TPA metagenomics assembly of...
ATTGGATTATTCCGAATTATAAAGGTCTCCGAATAGAGTCCCCAAATTACTATCGCCCCTATCAACGATAAAAAACACACGCCGTTAAAAAAATAAGCGGCGGTTTCGTTAGCCTTTATAACCCCTCCGCTCATAAGCGCCCACAACGAATCGAATATGCTGTGAACGGAAATCAAACAAACCATTATTCGCAAAAACGAACTTCGTTTGTTGCGTGTGCCGTAGCGTATAATGCCGACGAAAATCACCGCCAAAACGATTAGGCATAAAACATTAACCCATACGTACAACATCGTACTTTGGTAATTATCCGGCATATAACCTCCTCTATCGTCACTGAATTTGCTTACGGCGTATATATAAAGTATAATACTGTATAACGTTATTTGTCAACAAAATAACATATTTTTGAGTTAACTACAGTGATTAAAGCATTTTTTTATGCCCGGTCAATTTATTTACATGCAAAAGCCGCATCGTCGGTTAAGACGGTGCGGCTTTTCTTTTTATAATGTACGCATTTGAGCCTAAGCTCTTTTCCACTATGCGCAATCCGTATAACATAAAGACTCTTTCCACCGTCCGTAGGAAATCTCTTGACGTCCTTTTGCTTACTTTTCTTACAGGGTAGTTATACTTGCTATATTCGTAAAAGCGGATAACGTAAAGACTTTTTCTATCGCCCATAGGAAATCTCTTGACGTCCTTTTGCTTACTTTTCTTACAAGGTAGTTTCACTCCCACGTTCGTAAAAGCGGATAACGTAAAAACTTTTTCCACCGTTCATAGGAAATCTCTTGACGTTCTTTTGCTTACTTTTCTTACAGGGTAGTTATACTCGCTATATTCGTAAAACGGATAACGTAAAGACTTTATCTATCGCCCATAGGAAATCTCTTGACGTCCTTTTGCTTACTTTTCTTACAGGGTAGTTACACTCGCTATATTCGTAAAAACGGATAACGTAAAGACTTTATCTATCGCCCGTAGGAAATCTCTTAACGTTCTTTTGCTTACTTTTCTTACAAGGTAGTTATACTCGCTATGTACATAAAAACGTATAACGTAAAGACTTTATCTATCGCCCATAGGAAATCTCTTAACGTTCTTTTGCTTACTTTTCTTACAGGGTAGTTATACTCGCTATATTCGTAAATACGTATAACATAAAGACTTTTCCCACCGTCCATAGAAAACCTCTTAACGTTTTTTTGCTTACTTTTCTTACAAGGTAGTTACACTTGCTATATTCGTAAAAGCGGATAACGTAGAGGCTTTTTCCACCGTCCATAGGAAATCTCTTAACGTTCTTTTGCTTACTTTTCTTACAAGAAAAGTAAGTTAAGTGTAGAGTTTGCCGTTTATTGTAACGGGAAGAACGTTTTTAATAACCTCAAAGTTTTCTTCGGGCAAAGCGGTGCTGTCATCCTCATAAGTTACGGTAACGGTATAAGAAATTACCGAATAATAATTATTTGCGTCACTTTCAAAATCTGCTTTATAAACCGCCGCAGAATTTCGAGCAGAATCGTAATTATACTCTATTACAGTATCCGTGCCGACCGACGGAACATTGTCTACGGCAAGCTCGTTAAATTTAGTAACAATCGTATCCGTATCCGCACCTGTACTTTCGCCATTACCGTCGAACTGCGCATACACGGTATCCCCGACAACCGAATCGACCGTAGTAATCGTTCGCCAAGAAACAATCAGCGAGTTCCCCGCATAGTCGTATAGAGATAACCGATCCATAACCGTAACTCGACTAGTTACTCCCTCTACGCTTAGCGTAACGCCGCCGTTTTTTAAGGTTGTTCCGATAGACGCATATTCGCCCGTGACATTATTTGCGGCTCCTCCGCCCGAACTAATAGTCACCGTTGATTGCGTTCTGCTTACGCCTACCGTACCGACAAAACTCGGTTGCAGCGTAAACGCCGCATTAAATTTTATACCGTCGAGAGTTTCGTTTACGTCCGCAACGAAAGCGGCTCCGACTTTCGGCACGCTGCTTATTTTTTCGTTAACCGTAATTCGCTCGGAAATAACCGTACGAGTTCCCTTTTCGGCAGCATTAGCCCCAATATCGAGATACATAAGATATGCGCCGTCACCGGTACTTGCCGAACCGAGCGCATATTCCCCTGCATTTACGGGAATTTCGAAGTAATACACCGCATTTTTTACAATAGTCGGAGTGGTTATCCACGAGGTATCAAACACAACTTCGTATCCCTCAGGCTCCGAATTGCCTTGCGAAAAAGTTCCGTCGGTATACTTATAAATATAAGTTCCGCTGCCTTTGCCGTATATAAGCGAGATCTCCTTAATTGTCTGTATCCCGGTAGTGCCGCGCTTAATTATATGGTGCAACGAAAAGAAATTTTCTTCGGTTCCGTAATAAGTCCCTGCAAAAAAGTTTATATATCCTTTAGTCTTAAGATGAAAGTCTATACTGTTAGCCGTCATGGGATAATTGTAATGGTCTTCGCCATTTATCTTAGCATACGGCGCATAATAAACGTTTTGAGTGCTTATGGGCGCATTCATAAAGTGCATTCCGTAAATATTATTTCCGCCGCCAAGAAGTACGTCTCCCATATCCTTACGAGCTCCGCCGTCCGAATCCCCGTATTTTTGCAAGCCGAGTTCGGATACGGTCTTTTTGCTATAGCTACTAAGGTTACCACTCACACTGCTGTTTGCGCCGTTAAAATCGTCGGATATCCTTACAAAGCCGTCCGACTTGCTCGTGCGAGTCAACACTTCCAATGCGCTATTGTCGTAAGACGTTGCGTTGTTAAGCGAAGAGCCTATACTGCTTATAGGATCTTTTCTAAATCTTATATCTCCCATATTTGGTTGCGTGCCGGCATAATTGTTGCCGCTTGCAATATATCCGGTATTGTTATCGGATACGGCATAATTATCGTCTACGTTTAGCGGCAAAAAAGTCTGCCAACTGGTAGTAGTTCCGCTACTGTCAGTAGCCTGATACTGAAAAGTATTGCTCATAGATTGGTTACCGACGGTAGAAGCCTCTATGGTCGCAGCCTCATTGCTACTTACTCGCCAATAATCTCCTACTATACACAAATTTGAACCATGCGAATCATTCTCGTCATACATTACCTTACCGTTACTTAGCAGCCATTGCGACGATTCTGAGGTTTGTAATGTTAGAGTATAGCCGTTTGTATTTAAATAGTATTTTACACCACCTACCAACGTATATAAATAACCCTTATAATTAGTCATATCGGAAAATTGCCATGTTACCGCTTTGTCTATATCCGTAACTATGCCGGTACTACGGTACGTACTCGTAGAAGTTATTGTCAAATAATTATTTCCGCTCTTAATAAAAAAAACATTACTATTAGAATGATCTTTAGTATACGACACCGTAGGATTGCCACCGCCATAAACATAATATATATCAGGTCCACTGGTGCCATAACTTTTTGTTACATATACAGAGCCTTGTTTTTCACCGTAATATCTTAAATTGTATTCATATGAAACAACGTTAAAACTATCATCTACATAATTGGTTTTATTTGCGGCAAAATAAGCTACTCTTTGGAACATAGCCTCCATATCGACGGATCCGCCCCATCCCGCACTTCCACCGCTGCTGCCGTCTCCGAGAGCGAGTTCTTTTTTTCCGCTTTCGGATATCTTTACGTTGACTTGAGCGGTCTCGGTCTTATACTCGTCCGTACAGTAACCTACCATGGTATAGTCCGACACGTTAGCGCTTATGTCGTCGATAGCTCCGCCGTTAGGAACGTCCAAGCTGCAACCGTACACCCCGATATTGCTAACGCCGGCGTTAACATACCCGGCTATTATACCGACCAACGAACCGGCAGAACCGCTCTTTATGTTAGCTCCCGACAGATAAAAATCTGATACGTTTATATTTTCTTGCGACGCAGGCGTTACCCCGATACGCACAGCCGCTTCGTTGACTTTAGCCAATGCCCCGTCGTAATCGCCTACAACCCCGAACAATCCGCTTACGTTACCGACCTCGCCGTTACCGCCTACCGCCTTAGCCAGCAGCTCGCCGCTGAAATTTGCGTTAGTGGGCTTATACTCGTATTCGCTTTTAACGTTGGTGGTTTTAGCATTGGCAATAACAAATCCGCCACCCGAAAAATTGCATAAAAACGGGTATTCGACTGTACCTATGGGCGGCAAGCATAAACCTTCCATATCGATATCCGACTCCACTTTAAAATAGCTTTGAGCTTTGCCGTTGTTTCCGGAGGCAGCCATATTAAAATATCCGAGATATTGCAACCAAGCAAGGTTGTACATGTGCGTGCGATTAGTAATAACGTAGGGATTTTCTTTGCTACCGTCCCCATGCGCAAAATACGCAGTCTCGGTAGAGCCGATTAAATCTTTGGTAAAATCGATATCCCCGAAAATTCGACCGAGCCAAGCAAAAGAAGAGGCAACAGTCAAAATCGCTACCATTATTACGCTTATAAGCGAAACAGCTCGTTTTTTCATATTACCTCCTTTAATTTTTACAATTTAATTTTATATTTTAACGTAGAACAATCGCTTTTTTGCGACTGCTTTTTTATCGCTAAACCAAATCTTAGCATTTCGCCGCCGATGTACGCAACAATTCGATAATTAGGTTGCTTTTGCGACAACACCATCGCCAAAAGTCCGTTATGCCTTATTTCCTGCCGACTTTAACCGATTTTATTCACTACAGATTTAAATCACCAAAAGCAAATAACCCATAGAAACCTTAACTCCACTCATAGAAAACCTCTTAACGTTCTTTTGCTTACTTTTCTTACAAGGTAGTTACACTCCCAAAGTCCGTAGAAGCGGATAACGTAGAGGCTTTTTCTATCGCCCGTAGGAAATCTCTTAACGTTCTTTTGCTTACTTTTCTTACAAGAAAAGTAAGTCAGGCGAGCCTCAAAGCAAAGTCACAAATAAAGGGAATACCGTTTACATTACCTGCGTTGGAAACCACGTCGTTACCTATATTTTGCGAGAACACGTCGGTAACAAGGTCGGCATCGTAGCTTAAAATGACGTAAAACGCACGACACGCAGCGCCGTTATAGGTACCGGCAACGGTAACAGAGCTTAGCGCAATCTGCGGCGCAACGGTTTTTTCGATATCTCCGCCGACAAACGAACTAAACGTCGACGGAAGTTTGTTAAGCGTAATACTCTCGCCTACCGCAGTCACGGTCACGCCGTCCGCCGAGCCGAACGCAGCAATCGAAACGATGCTTGTCAGAGTATTGGTATACGGCTTTCCGTCCGCAGTAGTACCGACAGAAGGAACAAACCCATCGTCGGAAACCGCAGCAGCGAGCAATGGATGTTTCCCGTCCCCCAAAAAATAATCCGTTTCGGTTTCGGCGTAAAGATTAACGCTTTCCACATCCGCAGCGACATAAAATTTTATAAGCAGCTGATACTTAGCATTAAGCAGTTCGTACTTCCCGAGCTTAGGCGTCGTCGTCTTGATAAACTTATATGCAGAATGTTCGGAAGCGTCGATATTATAGTATTCGACGCCGAGCAAACTGTCATTATACCCTATAGTCATATCCAAACCCGACGAACCGACCTTGTCATTTTCAGCGAGCCATGCAAAAGTCCCCATGCATATACCGACAAGGCTGATTACGCACAGTATAAGCGATGAAATAATTTTAAAAATGTTCTTTTTTCTCTCGCTCATAGCAATTACCCTATTTAAATAATAAAACTCCCGAAAATAAAAAAGCGCCAATGCCTAAAAAAGTATCTTCGGCAACTGGCTGACTACGAGAGTCCCTTTAGCTTTGCGTAATAGCCTTGCGACTATCTTGCTATTATCGTATGTACTTATATTATTCTACTCTTACATTATAAATGCTACCCGTCACCTTTGTCAAGCACTTTTCCCGATTTTCCGTTATTTTCCGTTTAAATCCTATAAAAATAACGCATTATCCCACCTTAACCGCATAAAAACATTGCACTCCAACCTTTATACACGCAGTTCCGCCTCCCCCGTTCTCGTTCTATCGATCCGAAAAATTCTGTGCAGAAAAACTTTTTCCTTCCGCCTACCATAGAAATAACATGCGTACCGTCTCAGTTTTGCCATACTTGCAGAAATATTTTGACGTTCCTTTCACTACGTTCCTTACAAAGAAATATACGCCTTACGTCATTAAATACGTAAAGCGTATAATCTTTTTTTTAACTCTAGAAGGAAATCTCTCGACGTTCTTTTGCCTACTTTTCTTACAAGGCAGTTATACTTACTTAGCCTGTAAAAGCAGATAACGTAAAGCCTTTATCCCTCGCCCGTAGGAAATCTCTCGACGTTCTTTTACCTACTTTTCTTACAAGAAAAGTAGGTTAGCCCAAAAGGAATGCCTTATAAACGAGATAAGCTTCGTACACGTCCGCCTTAGCTACAATTTCCATAGGAGCATGCATATTAAGCACGGAAATACCTGCGTCGATAACGTTCATATTATAGTTACCGAGAATGTAAGCTATAGTTCCGCCGCCGCCCTGATCGACTTTGCCGAGTTCGGCAGTCTGGAAATAGAGGTTATTATCATCGCAAATCTTACGTATCCAAGCCATGTACTCGGGCATAGCGTCATTACTACCCGACTTACCTCTTGCACCGGTATACTTATTAAATACAATACCTCTGTTGAGATAAGCAGCGTTTTTGGAATCGTTTACTTCGGGGAAAAGCGGATCGAAACCTGCGCTTACGTCCGAAGAAAGCATACGGCAATTTTCCATAGTCTTTTTAAGCGCTATATAGCTCGTCTCGTTTTGCAAAGCGAGAAGATCGGCAATGGTGTTTTCGAAGAATACGCTCTGAGCGCCGGTAGCACCGACCGAACCGATTTCCTCTTTGTCTACCAAGATGCAACAAGCGGTATATTCGGGCTGGGCGATATCGAGGATAGCTCTAAGCGAAGTATAAGCGCAAACTCTATCGTCGTGACCGTATCCGGCAACCATGCTCCTATCAAGACCGTAATCTCTGGACGGACCTGCGGGAACGACCTCGATTTCGGCAGAAAGGAAATCTTCTTCTTCGATATCGTATTTTTCTTTGAGCATCTTAAGAATATTTGCTTTAACCGCATCTTTTTCTTCGTCTTCGAGAGGAATAGAACCGATAGTTACGTCGAGATTCTCGCCTTCGATAACCTTGTCACCAGTCTTTTTGAGCTGATCAGCCGAAAGATGAATAAGAAGGTCACTGATGCCGACAACCGGATCGGACGGATCGTCGCCGATGCTTACATCGATAACGCTACCGTCTTTGCGGCAAACCACACCGATAAGCGCAAGAGGAATGGTAACCCATTGATACTTCTTTACGCCGCCGTAATAGTGGGTATCCAAAAGGGCAATGCCCTCTTTTTCGTAAAGCGGATTTTGTTTAAGGTCGAGACGCGGCGAATCGATATGCGCTCCCAAAATACGGATACCCTCTTTGACCGGTTTTTGACCTATAACGTAAAGGCAAAGGTTTTTATTTTTGTTGACAAAATAAACCTTATCGCCCTTTTTAAGACTCTTAAAGCTTTCTACGGGTTTAAATCCCTTAGCTTCGGCTGCCTTTACAGCTTCCTTTACTGCCAAGCGTTCCGTCTTGCTTGCGGAAAGGAAATCGATATATTCCTTACCGAAATCGAATATCGCCTGTTTCTTTTCAGCCGAAATGTCTTTCCAAATGTTTTTCGAATACATATATATATACCTCCGTGAAGAATTTTTTACTTATTATGTTCCGCAAACGATTTCGTCTGCGCTAATAACCTTGTTTTAGCGGATTTTGTTTAGTCGTAAAGCTTAGATACCGACGCATCGTCATGAATACGCTCGATTGCCTCGGCAAAAATGGGCGCTACGGTAACAAGCTGAAGTTTGTTTATACGCTTTTCGTGCGGGATCTCGATGGTATCGAGAACAAACAACTTTTCGATAACCGAATTTTCCAATCTTTCTATCGCCGGTCCGCTGAGAACACCGTGAGTGCAGCATGCGTAAACGGTCTTTGCCTTACCTACTTCTTTAAGCGCCTTCGCACCCTGTACGATAGTCCCGGCAGTGTCTATCATATCGTCTATCATAAGACAAGTCTTGCCCTCTACGTCACCGACGATATTCATAACTTCCATAACGTTAGCCTTAGGACGACGCTTGTCCACGATAGCAAGCGGCGCATTAAGCTTAGCAGCCAACGCTCTTGCTCTCGCAACCGAACCCACGTCGGGAGATACCACTACAAAGTCCTCGCCTTTAACCCACGGTTCCTTGCTGATAGCTTCTTTAAGTACGGCAAGGCCGAGTAAATGATCGACGGGAATATCGAAGAAACCTTGTATCTGCGCTGCATGCAAATCCATGGTAAGCACCCTGTCCGCACCTGCCGATTCGATAAGATTGGCTACGAGTTTTGCGGTAATGGGATCGTGAGCCATCGCTTTACGATCCTGACGAGCATATCCGAAATACGGAATTACGGCGTTTATTCGTCCTGCGGACGCACGCTTAAGCGCATCTATAATAACGAGCAACTCCATAAGATTGTCATTGACGGGCGCAGAAGTGCTGTTGATTACAAACACATCGGCTCCTCGCACCGATTCATCCAAATGTACGGAAATTTCGCCGTCGCTAAACTTGCCTACATGAATAGGTCCAAGTTCGCAATGCAGTCTTTCTGCAATGGCTTTTGCGAGTTCCGGACAACCGTTACCCGAGAAAATCATCATCTTGTTATTACCCTGCGGTACCATAACATCCTCCTAAATCGTGGTTACAAAAATTATATTAAGCGCACCCGTCGCAAAAATCGGGTTGCGGTTATTACTTGTCTTTGCGAGGCTTTGTTGTCTGACGCTCTCTCGCTATGACAAAACTCGACGGCGGCACGTCCTCCGTTACGGTAGAGCCTGCCGCTATAAACGAATCGTCTCCTATGTGTATCGGCGCAACGAGGTTACAATTGCTTCCGACAAACGATTTTTCACCTATAATCGTGCGATTCTTGGTTTTGCCGTCGTAATTTGCTACGACTACTCCGCATCCGATATTTACATCGTCTCCGACGGACGCATCCCCTATGTAAGCGTGGTGAGCCGCCTTAACTCCGCTGCCGAGCCTGCTCGCTTTTATCTCCACAAAATCGCCTATTCTGCAATCGTCGCCGACGACTGTCCCCGGTCTTATGTATGCAAACGGTCCGATCTTAGAGTTTTTGCCTATCACTCCGGACAATACGTAGCTGCTTTCTATCGACGCTCCTTCGTCTATCACTGAACCGTCGATAGTGTTGCGATCTCCTATACGGACTTTGTCTTTGATTACGGTCTTACCGCGTATGACGTTAAACGAACCTATCGTAACGCCTTTGCCTATAATTACATCGCAGCCTATTGTCGTAGTAGACGGATCTTGAAAATGTACGCCGTTATTCATATGATACGAAATGATACGATTTTTGAGAGCGTCGGTAAGCATGCCTATCTGCTTATAGTTAAACGCCGTCATAAAATCTTCTTCGTCAAAATAATAGGGCGATATCGGGGGCAATTTGTCTATGGATAAAAGATATTGCGTCCTGAACACGTAACCTCTTGTCATCTTGAGTGCGTTCAAATCGTTTTGTTTAAGCGCCGTAACGGCATCTAAAACCGTTTTTCGAGTAATAAGCGGAGTATCCGAATACAAAACTACCGTATACTCGGACTCTTTAATGAGGTAAGGTCTTACAAGTACCGGAAGCGGCAAACCGTCGCTGTTTACCACCGATCCGCAATAACTTTCGCCCAAAGCAAAACTAACCCAATCGAGCATGGGTTTGCCCAAAATCTCGATGGACGACGTGTCTTCGAGCGTCGGATAAGATACCTTTAGAATTATGCCGCAAATATTACTACGCATGGTTTTATTATACAATTACTCCCCTTTAATGTCAATTGTTTGCTCGTTTTTTTTCGCTTGCGCCCTTAACTTTTTAAAAAATTCGGTCAAAATGGAAGAACATTCCTTTTCCATAATTCCGCCCTCAATCTCCACGGTGTGATTAAGTCCGGCATCTACGACATTCATAATCGAACAACAGCAACCGTATCTCTTGTCGTATGCCCCGAAATATATCTTGCGTATCCTCGAATTGACTGCCGCCCCGCCGCACATTGCGCACGGCTCCAACGTAACATACATATCGCAACCGCTGAGATTCCACACGCCGAGTTTTTTCCCCGCTTTTTTTATTGCCAAAACTTCGGCATGTGCGGTTCCGTCATGCAAAGTGTTTCGCAAATTATGAGCTCTCGCTATAATCTTTCCGTCTTTGACTATTACCGCACCGACAGGGACTTCGCCTTTTTGCTCCGCCTTTAATGCCTCTTTAATTGCCGCTTTCATAAATTTCATGATATTTCTCCGTAATAAACAAAGGCAACTCCAAATTACGCTCTATGTCGTCGAGCGTCGATTGCTCGGTAAGCGGATGCGGCGGCATACCTATTTCCACGGTAACCGCAGGTATTCCGTTAAGTATGCACCAATCTTTATATCCGCCTGCGCTTTGGTTTTCGCCGTCAACGACAGTGTAATTCAATCGTTTCCCTATGGCATAAGCCATTTTGCGGAGTCTTTCGTCCGCCCCCGCAAACTCCCAATAAATTTCCCTGCCTGCGCAATGATAACTGAGCGTAAAACAAGGCTTGATTTTGCGTGTAAAATTTACCAACGCCGCCGTTTCCGGCTCGCTTTCGGCTCCGCTGCCTATGTACCCTTGCGGTGCGGGATAAGTTAAATTATATCTTCCTCTGCCGTACTTTGCGTCGAAATTTA
>ENA-OUQW01003644-OUQW01003644.1-human-gut-metagenome-genome-assembly--contig:-NODE-3644-length-10871-cov-20.946006_pt1 | contig 10871 bp, 9 predicted proteins | sample MGYA00248464_ERZ548849 | MGnify/ENA primary metagenome ERZ548849 (study PRJEB26491, sample SAMN04978193) | human gut metagenome | host: Homo sapiens | study: EMG produced TPA metagenomics assembly of...
AAAGGTTTTCGGGCTGAATACGCTCTGAAAGAGGAAGATTCTGCCCGAAACGGCACAGCCGCGAGACCTTTTCGCTTTCAATAGAGTCTGTACTAACTTCTATGGACGGCGAGGAAATGGGCGACTGATTTAAAAGTTACAGTAGTCCCCAATCTAACGAATTTGCAATAGAAAGCATTTTTTTAGCTTCATCTGGTTCAATAGAATTAACATACATTATTTTACCGTATAACCATTGTCTAGCATGAGCATAATTCGGCATAATGTGATTGAAATGAGAGTATGTACCAAACTTTTTACAAAAATGAAGATGCCTATAAATTTGCCTTTTAAATTTTTGAGGTAATTTGGGACTCTCACCATTAATGAGAATTCCAGTTACCATTTGTCTACTAGATTTTCCATATGTACCGATTTTCTGATAATTCAATTGTAGGCCTTCTTCATTTACAATCTTATTAACAAAAGATGTATTCGGCAATAACTCTAATTGGTTACTAGAAAATGTCAAATCATCAGCATATCTTGTATATTGAATACCGCGAGATAATGAAAATTTCCAAAATCGTTCATCTAAATGACGACAAATCAAATTTGCCAATGCAGGACTTGTTGGTGCGCCTTGTGCTAAAACAGCTTGCGGCTTAACATGAAGATATCTAAAATAATTCTTCTTATATCTTGATAGATTCTCAAATTTATAGTCAGAAATTTTTAATGTACACAACGAGGCAAGATCAAAACTCACTGCTGGGGAATATCCTAAAGATAGAAAGACGCCATAAACTCTATCAATAGTAATACTCTCAAAAAAATCTTTCAAATCAAAATTGCGAATATATTGTTTGCTAATATGTGGCTTAGCATTTTGAAGCGTATTACTACCTTTTACAAAACCTTTACATTGTGAATGAACAGGAATTTTATTTAGAATCTCATGAAGTATCCAGGTTTGAATCATTTTAAGATTTCTATATGGAGTAACAATTCTTCTTTTACCTCCGTGTTTCTTTTTAATCAAATAATAAGCATAGTAACCATCTATATTGTGAATGATTGTCTTCAATTCACTTAAATCTAAGCCTAAGATACCTGCAAAATGATTTAAAGAATAAATAACAGGCAAATCTTTTTTTAACAAATTATCAGTATATTCAATAATGACTTTTTTATACTCGACATTTGTGTTTTCCAATTCTTTTAACAAAGAGTCTCTTGAAAAATCCATAATATTAATTTATTACTCTTACAGGAACTTTCAGCCGATAGGCTGATAATTATGACAGACTTGTCTGTCATAATTATTAGTAAAATGATTCTTAATTTTGCACTCACAGCCAAGGGGCTGTAATATCTTTGGTAACTTGTGGACCTCAGACTTAGCTAATAAACTAATTTCTGGATAATCCAAGAAACTCTTGCGGCAAATATACATCATTTTGAACATTAATTTGATAGTATACTAAAGAATCTACTTTAAATTCTTCTTTTTTAATTCTTTCGTATATGGTTTTACCTTCTTCTGAAAGCAAACCTATTTCGGTTAGTAATCCTTTTTCTATAGCATTCTGTTTAAGCTGGTTTAATTCTTCAGCCGTGATTTCTAATAAAACACACGTGTAAGCAAGCGAACGATTATAATATAAACAATGTAATAAGCCTAAGAGATGCAATGTGTTTTTTTTGTAATCATTAAACAGTCTATGAATTGTACCATAATTTAACTTTTGGGAAATACTTGCCCATTGGTATTTCATTCGCTCAAAACTATCATTTTTTATTCTATCAAATAGTTTTCTAGGAAATAATGGTACCCAGTTCTCTTGATTATCAGCCCTTTTCTTACTTTCCCATAAAATTGGCAATGTATTATTAGGTGTAGTATGTTCAAAACAGACTAAGGATTGACTATTTGCATAACCTAATGGACCAATATATAATTTCATTCCTGGTGAATATTGTTTCTTTTTATATAATAACTCTCCATATTTTAAGGCAAAATTTCTAATTCTCTTCATCTTGGGTGGATACCCAAAAACAGAATGTCTGCTTGTAAAGGCTGGTAAATGTTTTTCTCCTAAAATCGTAATCCCATTTTCTGCTAACTTATTTTCTGCTTTTTCCATATAGGCTACACAAAGACAGAAACATTTACTGTTTTGAGGAATATTTACAGATATTCTTTGATAAAGGGTTATGGCACTATTTCCTGAACCTATAAAATCATCTAATAAAACAACAGCACAAGGTATATTGTTATATTTAAAATTAATATCTGCTACAAATGAATATTGCACTTTAGGTTTGCCCATTATTTTTTTTATATAATAAGCCATCACACCTCCACTTTTTCCAATACCTCCAATAGGAAGAAAAAATATTGGTAAGTCGGAACATTCTTTTAAAATAGTGCTGAGCCCATATTCTAAAATAGCACAGCACCTCTTCTCAGAATAATAACAAATATTATTGAGTAAAATAAGTGCTGATTCCCAATCTTCTTCTTCAAAATTATACAACCAGGCTAATATATCAGATTCTGATATTTGCTCATCAAAGCGATGTTTTAGTATGGAAAGATATCGAGTATTAATTTTCAGCATATATTTATACTTATTTCTTTTAATAAATTATAGTCTACTCCATTGACAAAAATAATGTATTTATTTTACAATCAGAAGATAACAAAAATAAATCTTGATCTATCTCAACTATATTTTTAGACTCCTTTTCTTTACCAGCTTATCCATATCCTCCGAAATCTTATCATCTGTAACTTTTGCGTATCCTTGTGTAGTTCTGATATTTGTATGGCCCATCATCTTTGAGATGCTTTCCATGGGAACTCCGGCAGAAACCATCAAGGTACCGAAAGTATGACGGCTTTGATGGTATGACAAGTTATGCTTGAACTGAAGCGAAAATCCCAATTCATGTATCTCAAACCAAATCATACTCCGTATGGGTAACGGGAAAATGGGCTGACTATCATCTGTCGTATTATACAAGGAAATTATCTGCTCCGCTACTGGGTGCAATGGTATAAATGACTCAACGCTTGTTTTCTTGCGGTATGTTTTGATATATTTCCGTCCTTCTGCAGTTGTACCTATATGATGCGGATAGAGATTACGTACATCAACATAAGACAAACCGCAAAAACATGAAAATATAAAGGTTCTTCTTGCCAATTCTTGTAATGGATCAGGCTTAGGGCTGCTCATTATCTCCTGAAGTTGTTTCTTGCTTATATACATAAGCTTTGCAGGTGCCTTCTTTTCATATTTTATATCATCCAAAGGATTATACCTCAAGATTCCGTTATCTACGGCTAAATAGACCAAACGTTTCAGCCAACAAAGACAATGGTTCCGGTATGATGGCTTATGAGGGTAATTTGTTTTCAGATATAAAATATAATTGATACCAAACTCTTCGGTTATATCTGTAAAAAGCATGTCCTCCTTGCCCAAAGAACGGATGTATTCGCCAAGATAGTAATGATACATTTTTGATTGCCTGTAACTGGAAGTTGAATCTATTTGAATAGAACGGATTTTCAGATTTTCTCGTTCCACTTCCCCTGCTTGTAATATATACTTCGGGATGTCGGCAGTTCCTGTCATGGCTGTTTTCAGCAGTTCAGCACTGATAACACCGTTTACTTTCAACAGTTCAGCATAAGTTTCATCTACGCATTTCTTATATTCACAAAGCATTCCGTTCAGTCTGTTGTTTTTGACTTCTCCTTTCTTGCTGTTCCACTCTTCCGGCTGGCAATATAACCCGGTCGATAATGCAACAGCCTTTCCGTCTATTGTAATACGACACATGATTGATGTGGTCCCGTCAGATTTGACTTTACCACGGTTTATATAATACAGTTGCTTATATGTACTTCTCATGATTCTTTTTTTTGATTTTATAATACCAGTTTCATATCACTCGTTGCTTCGATGAATTTGTCCATATCCTCGAAAAGTTTTTTAGGAGTTACCCTTGCATAAAGCTGGGTAGTTGTCAGATTGGTATGACCAAGCATTTTGCTGATTGTTTCAATAGGAACACCAGCCTCAAGGGTTATCAGACTTCCGAAGGTATGTCTTCCCATATGATAGACCAAATCACAACTTATGCCAGCCAGATCCCGTAAACCTTTCATGTGGCGTCTCATATTGGGATGGTGTATCATCGGGAAAAGCTCTTTCCTGTCATCCGAACGATATTTTTCTATAAGAGAGATAGCCTCCGGCAGCAATTTGACGCGGGCCAGATATTCATTCTTCTTTCTCAGATACTTTAACCATAAGTCGCCTTTATCGTCCTTGTATATATTATCTCTAGTGATTGAAACTGCATCCGCATACGGAACTCCTGTATAACAGGCAAAGAGAAACAAATCCCTGGCTATATTATGAGTGATTCTTTCCGGTGGTATTACGACATCACGGATCTTCTCAAAATCCCCACGACTCAAAGCCCGTGGTGGTTTCCGGTTCTCTTGGGGTAGTTTGAAATTCACAAAATAACGCTTCTCCGCATGTCCTTCCTTGAATGCCATCCGGCAGATTTTCTTCAGGATTGCCAGATAATGTCTTGCCGTATCTACCGCAAGTCCTTTGTCCTTCAGTATATAATCCTGAAACTCCCATGGGATGTGTTCATTCAACTGTCCAAAAGCAACATCACTTGTCTTGAATCGTTTTTGAATAAATTCGCCAAGATACCTGCGGGTGTAAATGTATGTTGACATGGAGCTTTTAGCTACATCAATACCGATTCTTGAGCGCATATCCTCTATATGCATATCAAGCCGTTTCAACAGAGTCATCTGAGTTTCTACACTTCCCTGTAAAAGCTCTTTTACAGCAGTCGCGTCAAAATCAATCTTACGTTCAACAAGTGAATCAAATGCAGAATTGACCGAAAGCAAAAGCTGGTCAATTTTCGCATTAATATCAACGGCTTCTTTACTCTTTCCATTCAGTCGGCTTTCTCTTGGATTCCATAACTCCGGAGTACATGACAGCTTACAACTGAATTGCGCCATCGTATTGTTTACCGTTATTCGCCCCATTATCGGAGCCTTTCCGAATTTGTCAAGACCGCTCTTTTTCAGGTAGAGCAACACCTTGAATTTTTCTACTTTCATACGCTTATTTTTTAATGGCAAAATTACCTATTTTATAAGCGCTCTTTAATATGCAAAATGCTGACATACAGTGAATAATAGCCTCTGTGACAGTTTCTTCATTGTTCAGCCTGTTACCTATTCGGTTCAGGTAACTGGGCAGCTAACATTCTGGTAACTGAACACCTGCAATAACCTGTCCATTTTTGCTTTCCATTATCTCAGCAAAAAACAGAACTTTTGCTCATATTCAACCAATTACGTTTTCCTTTCTCATCCCTTCATCTACTTGCTTCCTATATTCTGTTCCACTGCTTCCGTCATTCGTACGCCGTCATACAAATCTCTTTAGGCACAGACATTTACACAGTATCAAAAATGCTTACTCACAAAAATGTTTCGACAACACAGATTTATGCGGATTTGGTCAATTCCAAGAAGCGAGAGACGGCGAATAAAATTTCGTTGAAATAAGACTATAACATATATAACAGGATATATTTGATAGAATTATCAGATTGTCCTGTTATACTATATTTATCCCAAATATTATTTATGGCTACGTATAAATTTATCAATATGTATAGGAACTGAAAAACACTTGAATACAAACAAATAACTTCAAACAGTTATATATTTGTTGCTGAAAACGGTTGATATCCGTTCACCCAAAACGGGGATATCCGTTCACTTTTCCGTCTCTTTATCTTAGTGGCGATGCAAATTTATAGGTTTTCTTCTTTCATGCTGTTGCTTGAGCGTTTTTTTTGACGCATACTCTCACCCTGTAGCTCGAAGCGGACACTGGTGTGCACCAGCCTGTCAAGGATGGCATCGGCTGCAGTGGTGTTACCTTTCATCACATCATACCAATTGGCAACCGGCAGTTGTGATATGATGATAGTGGCTTTCTGCCCGTGACGGTCTTCGATGATCTCCATAAAGTCAAGCAGCTGCTGACCGTCAAGCACCTTCATTCCGAAGTCGTCCAGTATAAGCAGGTCTGTCTGTTCCAGCCTGGCAAAGAACCGGTGCAGTGTACTGGATATGCGGGCAAGACAGACTTCCTCAAAGAGCCGGTACAGGTTGTAATAGGCCACTTTATAGCCGTTCATGCAGGCCTGATGTCCGAGTGCCGTTCCCAGCCAGCTTTTACCGGTTCCTGCCGCACCCGTAATGAGTACGGACATTCCGTTTTTTACATAGTCACATGTGGCCAGATTGAGCACCTTCTGCTTGTCCACGCCACGTCTGCTGTCATAGATGACCTCGCTGATGGAGGCCTGATAGCGGAAGCGTGCGTTTTTTACCAGACGGGAGTTCCGGCTCTGGGTGCGGTTGTCCAGTTCGGCCTGTATGAGCAGTTGCAGACCGTCTCTCAAGGAGAGCGACTCTGTCTGTCGCGTCTCCTGCATGGTTGCCCAGTAATGCGCCATTCCGGGCATCCTGAGGCTTTTCAGGGCATTGGTTATTTCATCCATATATTCTTGTTTTGGGGTATGTGAATGTTGTCATTTGAATTGGGCTTTACCACGGATATTACCGTGTTCCGGAGGAGCGAAGGAAGAGGACGGCTGTTCAATGCCTGCACATTTGCTCTCCACCAGCGAACGGATAAAGCGGTAATTGCATCTGTCCAGCCTCAGGGCTGTCTCGCATGCCTTGTGGAAAATGTCCGGGTCACTGCTCCTCTGCAGGTTCAGAAGCCCGTCACAGGTCCTGTAGTGAGTCTCGGGAGGCATGCTGGAAGAGTAGAAGATGCGGCTTACCACAGCTCCCAATATATCAGACGCACGCTCTGCGCGCTCTATATATGACCTGGCACTCAGCCCCCTGTATTCCTGCGAGCTGCTGGCAAGATGTTCTTTTACAATCGTATATTTCCCTTTGCTGCAGTCACGGATATGGGTGGCTGCCAGTTCGCCCTCCACATAGATCTTCACCATCGTGCGGGTGTATGCCACATGTGCGGTCTTGGATATGTGACGGTACGGGACAGTATAATAATGCTGGTCCCTTCCCAGATAGACGCAGCAGTTGCCTGACACCTTCAGGTCCGTATATGAAACGATTTCAAAATCCCTCTAGGGCAATGGCATGAGATTGGGCTTGTCTATGGCAAGGAAGCGTTCCTCACGCGTGTAAGGATGCTTCTGCATGCGTTTCTGGTTGTGCGCCTTCATCTTGAGGGAAGCTGCCCGGTTGAGTTCTTCCAGGGAGTGGAAGGTCTCGTTGCGGAGTTCCGCAAACACACGCATATAGACCAGTCTGACAGTCCCCTCCACGTTTGTCTTGTCCTTGGGGTGTGCAGGACGTGCAGGAACGACAACGGTACCGTAATGGTTTGCCATGTCCTCCATCACGCGGTTAAGTGACGGCTCATACCTGTCGGTCTTGACCACGGCAGACTTCAGGTTGTCAGGGACAAGCATCTTCGGAACACCCCCAAGATGCTTCAGACACTGGATGACGGCATATACGAAGTCCTCCGTACACTGTGAACGAACGAAGAGGATATAGCCGTAGTCGCTTGCCGGAAGCGTGGCGACAAACACCTGGCAGGGTACCGGCTCTCCCGTTTCCCGGTCAACATATCCCATAGTGTCACCGGCAAAATCCAGGAACAGCTTTTCGCCGCCGGTACGCATGTCGGCCAGGATGGTAGACGGAGATTCCTTTCCGGCCTCGGTATTCTGGTTGTAGTGGTAGCGGAACTGTGTCAGGCTGTAATGGTTATCCGGATGTTCATTCCGGTATTCTTCCCAAAGCAGCTTCAGTGTGACATGCTTGCGCTTCATCTCTTCCTGAAGATAAGGGAGGAGATGCTTGAATGTCTCGAAACGTCTGTCACTATAAGCGGGATTGCCGCCCTTGAGACGGTGTTCAAGTACGGGGTCATCCAGTCTGAGAAGTTCGTCAATACTGAGACTGTCCGCGTTGACCTTGTTCATATAATTGTTTACCGTCTCCTTGTTGATGCCGATTATCTCTGCGGCCTTACGGTTGGAGACTCCGTTCTTCTTCAATAGAAGCAGTTGTTTGATTTGACTCATATTCTTACTCTTTCCTGCCATGGTCGTATTGTATGTCATTTGTTTTTGCATACAAAATACGTGATAAAGGGTAGAAAAGTGAACGGACATGCTCCGTTTTTAGAACAGGCGCTGCCGATGCGATGAAAATGTGAACGGATATGCTCCGTTTTCCGGACGTAAACACCTGTGGCTTCTCTCATTACATTTTCATAAGTGAACGGGAATGCTCCGTTTTTTTAGGAAAAACCGGTTCTGGACTGTTGTTCTGAAACCACTGAACGGATATGCTCCGTTTTTTTCAGCGATTTTGGGTGTTTGGGGCAAAAATGAACGGATATACTCCGTTTTTTATGCTCTTTTCAAGCCCATTTCAGCAATAATTGTGGGTGGATAGAACCGTTCTGAGTGGGTGGGTATGCTACGTTTTCGGCATATATTTGTAACAGATTTTACTACTGAACATAAAGTTATATGCATAATAAATCAAAAGATGTATCTGAAATATATATAGTTTATATTTAAAATGATTTTATATGCATAAATATACAGATTTATAGTCCTATATTAAAAAAATACAGCAATTAGGCTGCGTAACAAATTATAAACAAACAACATTTGTTTTTTTATGCATTATAATACATCATAATCATCAAGATTTATATCACGTATAACAAAACGTTGCATCTCTTTTTTGTATGATTTAAATTCTTTATTTGTAGGGTCAATCTGAAGGACATAATTAATTCTTCCTAACAATCCCTTTATATAATATTTCTCATTAGTCTGTTTAATTCTAGCAAGATGTTCGCTTAGACCAAATTTATTTATATAATAACATTCTTTTCTAATTTCTGACCTAAATTCTTTTGGAACCTGCAATCTTTTATTTACAACTACTCCTGTGACGATTTGCCTAGATGAAGAATTCATTATATGCGTTTTATCTTGATTTAACTCTAAATTCAAAATTGATAATTCAATTTTAATTGTATTAAACAAATCGTTTATATCAACATCTTCATTTGAAGAGAATGTTAAATCATCTGCATATCTAGTATAAAAAATTTTTCTACACTTACAATATGCAGCTATTTTATTATCAAATTGTTTCATATACAAATTTGATAAATAAGGACTTGTAGGTGCTCCTTGCGGTAAATAGCCACGATGAGTTACTAATTTAGAAAACAAATTTGATAATAATTCTGTATATCCAAGTTCTATAAAATAAGCCTCAATTTTTTCTTTTTTAATAGAAGGGAAAAAATTAGCGACATCATAAGTTATTACAAATTTCTTATTTTTATGAAATCTAAGATTGTCTTTAAACTTGCGATGTGGCACATATGCTTTGGCATATGGACTTACTTCCAATTTATAAAGTATATTATTGAGAATCCAATATTGAATTTCTTTAAGGCTAGGAAAAGGCTGTGATATTAGACGAACGCCATTCCCATTCTTTTTGGGAACATTATAATCATAATAGAATGATCTAGGAGAATTTACAGCTCGTTTAATATAACTTGATGAATAACCAACTAAGCGACAGAAATGCTCAAAATCATAAATAACTGGGAGATTTTTATCAAATAATCTTGCTGCATAATTTAAACATTTCGAAACATATACTTCGCTGTATCCATATTGATATGCCTTTGTACTAAATTTTATTCTATACTCATCAAAAGTCATAATGCGCATTTCTTACGAGAAAGCAAAGCTTTCTCTTATATTTTACGATCAGCGACTTAAAGGACGACGACTCTGGAGGAGTTCTTTAAGTCGCAAGGCTAGAAATTGTATTCCTGATAAAGAATGAAGACTCTTCATTCCCAATGCTTTATTAAGCTATATAAGCGAAATTACTTCCAGTCTTTTTCTTTAGGCAAATATATAAAATTAATCTCAATTTGCTCAATCCTACTCTCATATTCTGGGTCCAGCCATCCTTTTTTTTGTTTTTTAAGAACTTGACCAATTCAGAACTTTTTTTAATTCCTTTTTCTGTTATCTGTAACTTTCCATTAACATCCACAATATCATCATCTTTTATACATCTTTCTAATTCATATGCTATTGATTCATATGAATAACCCAAATCTAATATTGCAGATAAATCTTGACGAGTACAAAACGTTCTCAACAACATAAAAGTCAATTGTATGTCTCTATTTTTATTATTCATAATTTTATAATTTAATTCTTCTTGGAAAAGGTGATTGTAATGTTGAAGTATCAAACCAATAAAATGGAAATGTATTGTTGGGAGTCTTGTTTAATAAACGAATAAGAGCTTCTCCACGCTTGAAACCTAATGATAAACCACCTTGTTTAATTTTAGGAGATATTAAATCCTCAATATTCTCCATTTTATGAACATATAGAGGTACCAACTCTTTCTTATAATTATCTGTTATACCTTTGTTCCGTAATACTTCAGTAAAAACAGTTATATTGTATTCCGACTTCAAATATTTTATACCTGCTTCTTGAGCATATGGAGCTAATACATAAAAATTATTTGGATCAATTGTAGGATATAATGATTTAACTTTTAAAAAGATGTCTTTAACGGTCTCTCCAGATCCTACATAATCGTCAATTAAAAATAAAGCTTTTTTAGGATGAATATAATTTATATTTATAAGCTACAGTCAAGTTAGAAGTGCAACTTCTCCACCTCCCTCCTCCGCCCTTTCCGC
>ENA-OUQW01003646-OUQW01003646.1-human-gut-metagenome-genome-assembly--contig:-NODE-3646-length-10865-cov-3.396392_pt1 | contig 10865 bp, 11 predicted proteins | sample MGYA00248464_ERZ548849 | MGnify/ENA primary metagenome ERZ548849 (study PRJEB26491, sample SAMN04978193) | human gut metagenome | host: Homo sapiens | study: EMG produced TPA metagenomics assembly of...
ATATCCGTCAGCAGGGGGTAGTGGGTGCAGCCCAGGATCAGGGTATCCAGTCCCTCCCGGCGCAGCGGCTCCAGATACTCCCGGGCCACGGTCTCGATGACCACGTCCCCCCGCCGGAAGCGCCCGTTTTCCACCAGGGGCACGAACAGGGGGCAGGCCTTAGCCGTTACGGCGATGTCCGGGTCCAGCTGGCGCAGACTGCGCTGGTAAGCGCCGCTACGGACGGAGGCAGCGGTGGCGATGAGGCCCACCCGGCGGTTCCGGGTCACGGCCGCCGCCCGGCGGCACGCAGGCTCCACCACCCCCAGAATGGGGATGTCGCTCTCCTGCCGCAGCTGGGGCAGGGCCGTGGTGGACACGGTGCCGCAGGCCACCAGAATGGCCTTGATGTCGTGGCTGCGCAGAAAGCGCACGTCCTGCCGGGCGTATTTCAGCAGAATTTCCGCCGACCGCCCGCCGTAGGGCACACGGGCCGTGTCGCCGAAGTATATAATGTTTTCAGAGGGCAGCAGCTGCCGCAGCTCCCGCACCGCCGTCAGGCCTCCCAGGCCCGAGTCAAAAACCCCGATGGGGCGAGTGTCCATGGCTTCCACCTCCTGCCTGTGGCAGTTCAGTTTCATATCAGTTTCGTAACTAAACAATTATACTATGGAACGCCCGGATACTCAAGTCAAATTTTGGGGACTTTCCCCGGTATTTTCAGTGGTATTTTCCGCCGGAGTCTGCTATACTGTGCATAATGACGCAGCGCTCCGGCCGGATGGAGGTGTTTTCATGGAGATCAAGCTGACAGAAAAACAATTCAGGCGCCTGCTGGACCTGGTATACATCGGCAACTGGGTGCTCAACTCCACCCGGGGCGACGACCGCATCCGCCAGTATGACCAGGTGGAGAGCCTGATCTTCTCCCACTGCCTGAGCCATGGCATGGCGGGGCTGACGGAGCTGTACCAGGGGGAGATCATCCCCTCCCGGGCCTTCGCCGAGGGCGGCATCCACGAGGCCATCATGGCCTATGAGGACAACACATTTTTCGAGATCCTGGCCCAGGAGCTGGCCCTGCGGGATATGGACGATCCCCCCATCACCGAGGAGAACTATGACGAGGTCATGAGCCGCATGGACGAGTATCTGGGCGAATTTGAACAGCACGGCACCGACAACATCACCGTGGACATGGAATAAGAGACGAAGCTCCCGCCGGTGTGACCGGCGGGAGCTTTTCGTTCTTTTTGATCAATTCTCACATCCCCTGCCGCCTGCGCATCCGCCGCCAGCTGACGAAGCCGTACAGGTCCCCGGCCAGGAAGGCGGCAAAGCACACCACCACTGACAGATACGCCGGGTCCTCCGCCGCGGCCATGCTCCACAGGCTCAGTCCCCCGCCGCCTCCCTGAAACAGCAGGTGCGAGACCACGATGGCCGTCGCCGGTGTCAAGGTTTACAAAGGCGTTTTTTTCTGCTACAATAGGGGCCGTAATCCCATACCAAATGGCAATTCATCCGAAAGGAGATCATTTTATTATGAACAACGAACTCAAGCCCATTCTGGCCCGGGTGGACCACACCCTGCTGTCCCAGACGGCTACCTGGGATCAGATCCGGGCCATCTGCGACGACGGCGTGAAGTACGGCTGTGCCAGCGTGTGCATCCCCGCCTCCTATGTGAAGCAGGCGGCGGAGTATGTGGCGGGCCAGATCGCCGTCTGCACCGTCATCGGCTTCCCCAACGGCTACGACACCACCGCCTCCAAGTGCTTCCAGGCCACCGACGCCGTGAACAACGGCGCATCGGAGATCGACATGGTCATCAACATCGGCTGGGTGAAGGACGGCCTGTACGACCGGGTGCTGGACGAGATCCGCGCCGTAAAGGCCCACTGCCAGGGCAAGCTGCTGAAGGTCATCATCGAGACCTGCCTGCTCACCGACGAAGAGAAGATCAAGCTCTGCGAGGTCGTCTCTGCCTCCCACGCCGACTATATCAAGACCTCCACGGGCTTTGCCGGCGGCGGCGCGACCCGCGAGGATGTCGCCCTCATGGCCGCCTACATGACCAACGGCAAGAAGATCAAGGCCGCCGGCGGCATTGCGAGTCTGCAGGATGCCGAAGACTTCCTCAAGCTCGGCGCCGACCGCCTCGGCACGTCCCGCATCGTCAAGGCCGTCAAGGAGCTCGAGGCCAAGGGCGAACTTTAAGAAAGGGGATGGCTCAATATGCCGACTCCGCATAACAGCGCGAAAAAGGGTGACTTCGCCAAGACCGTTCTGATGCCCGGCGACCCGCTGCGCGCGAAGTTCATCGCCGAAACGTTTTTAGATGAACCAAAGCTCGTCAACAACGTCCGCGGCGTGCAGGGCTACACAGGCACCTACAAGGGCGTTCCCGTCAGCGTGATGGCCAGCGGCATGGGGATGCCGTCCATCGGCATCTACTCCTATGAGCTGTTCACGCAGTACGATGTCGAGAGCATCATCCGCGTCGGATCGGCGGGTGCGCTGCAAAAGGACTTGAAGCTCGGTGACGTGGTCGCGGGCATGGGTGCGTGCACCAACTCGAATTACGCCGCGCAGTACGGCCTCGGCGGCACATTTGCCCCCATCGCGGACTTTCAGCTGCTCTCCGCCGCCGTTGAATCGGCGAAGGAGCTCGGCGTCCGCATGGACGTCGGCAGCCTCTACTCGTCCGACACGTTCTACGACGCGTCGAACCCGTCGCTCAAGTGGGCGGACATGGGCGTGCTCGCCATCGAGATGGAGGCCGCCGCCCTCTACTGCAACGCCGCCTATACGAAAAAGCGCGGACTTTCCCTCTGCTCGATCTCCGACAATATCCTCACCGGCGAGGAGCTTTCGCCCGAGGCGCGGCAGACGAGCTTCACCGCCATGATGAAAATCGCGCTCGAAACAGCCGTAAAGATGGCGGCAGAATCCCAAAAGTAAGGAGATTATCATGCCATGCGCGTGATCGACATTGAAAACATTGTGACCAACATGAAGGACGACACCCGCTTCGTCCTGCGCTGCGAGGAGGTCTTCCACGACAAGATCAGCTCCGCCGCGGCGAGCATTTTAATGAACAAGGGGCAAAAGCCCATCGTCTGCCTGACGGGCCCGAGCGGCTCGGGTAAGACGACGACGGCGATGCGCCTGCGCGAATACCTCGAAAACCTCGGCGTCAAGGTCTGCATGCTCAGCATGGATAACTTTTTCCTGCCGCTTGATCAGCGTCCGCCCGAGGCGAGCGACTGGGAGTCGCCCTACTGCGTGAACCGCGATTTACTCATCGAGGATATCCACCGCCTGATGGACGGCGAGCTCGTGGAGCTGCCGGTCTACGACTTCAAGGCCGGCGGCGTCGGCGGTTACAAGCCCATGCAGGGCGACAAGGACGCCGTCATCATCGCCGAGGGCATCCACATGCTCAACCCGCTGATTTTCGACCAGCTCAGAAGCGAAGCTACGGGCGTTTACGTTGCCCCGCGTACGCGTATCATCACGCACAAGGACCGCATCGTTCGTCCCGAGCAGCTGCGCGTGGCACGCCGCATGATCCGCGACTATCAGGGCCGCGGCCATTCGCTGCGTCAGACCGTCGAGCGCGCCGAGAGTGTCGACCGCGGCGAGCTCAACTACATCATGCCGAACAAGCCGAACGCGAGCATCCACATCGACACGTTCCACGACTACGAGCCGTGCATCCTCGCGCGGTATTTGAAGGAGATCCCCGAGTTTTACAGCCAGCTCGACGATCAGTTTATCGCCGAGCACGGGCTGAGCGACCTGATGGACGTTGTCAACTCCGTGCCGTCGCTGCGCACGGACTATGTCCCGCGCGACTCCATCGTGCGAGAGTTCGTCGGCGGCAGCTGCTTTGAGTATTAAATCGGCAAAATTCGACAACGAACTGTAATTTCTAATTTTGACAATACAAAACGTAATCGAAATTTGGCGCTTTTGCGCGAAAAGGGGAGGAAGAGCGAATGCATTCTGACGAGCGGCGAAAGGCCATTGCCGACGTGCTGCGCGCGGCGGACGCGCCGATCAGCGCCTCCGCGCTGGCGGAAAAATTCTCCGTCTCGCGCCAGATCATCGTGGGCGATATCGCGCTGCTGCGCTCCTCGGGCGAGGAAATTCTCGCCACTCCGCGCGGCTATGTGACGCCGAAGGAGGCGCGCGGCATCCTCCGGCGTGTCGCCGTGAAGCACACGCCGCAGGAGATGGAAGCCGAGCTCAACACGATCGTCGACAACGGCTGTACGGTCATCGACGTCATCGTCGACCACCCCATCTACGGCCAGCTCACCGGCCCGCTGCAAATTTCGAACCGCTACGAGGTCAGCCAGTTCATTGAGCGCTGCAAAAAGGCGGAGCCGCTGTCCAGTCTCACCGACGGCATCCACCTGCACACGCTCTCCTGTCCCGACGAGGCGGCGTTCGAGCGCACGAAGAGTGCGCTGCGCGCACTGCGTGTCCTGCTGGAGGAAAACGGAAATTAAGGGTTGACAATCCTCACACAAACGATTATAGTGTCATGTGCACATGTCAAGACACCTGTACATGACACTATTTTATTTTTAGGCTGTGAGGATATCATGGAAAAATTCAAAGCGTTCTGCAAACGCAAAAACATTGAAGTTTCGGCCAAGCGCTACGGCATCGATGCGCTCGGCGCAATGGCGCAGGGCCTCTTCTGCTCGCTGCTCATCGGCACGATCATCAAGACGCTCGGCGCACAGCTCGGCGTTCCGTTTTTGACGGATATCGGCACGTATGCGATGTCCGTCTCCGGCCCTGCGATGGCCATTGCCATCGGCTACGCGCTGCAGGCACCCCCGATGGTGCTCTTCTCCCTCGCGGCGGTGGGCTATGCGGCCAACGCCGAGGGCGGCGCAGGCGGCCCGCTCGCCGTGCTCATCATCGCGATCCTTGCCGCCGAGTGCGGCAAGGCCGTGAGCAAGGAGACGAAGATCGACATTTTGGTCACGCCCGCCGTGACCATCCTGGTCGGCGTCGCGCTCGCCAAGTGGATCGCCCCGCCCATCGGCACGGCGGCCTCGGCATTTGGCATTATCATCGACAATGCGACCAAACTCCAGCCGTTCTGGATGGGCATCGCGGTCTCTGTGCTTGTCGGCGTCGCGCTCACGCTGCCGATCTCTTCCGCCGCCATCTGCTCGGTGCTGGGCCTGACGGGCCTTGCCGGCGGCGCAGCCGTCGCAGGCTGCTGCGCGCAGATGGTCGGCTTCGCCGTGATGAGCTTTAAGGAAAACCGCTGGGGCGGCCTTGTCTCTCAGGGCCTCGGCACGTCGATGCTCCAGATGCCGAACATTGTCAGAAATCCCCGCGTCTGGATCGCGCCGACGCTCGCCTCCGCCATCACCGGCCCCATCGCCACGTGTGTGTTCCATCTTGAGATGAACGGAGCGCCCATCAACTCCGGTATGGGTACCTGCGGCCTCTGCGGCCCCATCGGCGTGTGGACGGGCTGGCTCGCCCCCTCCGAGGATGCCATCGCCAAGGGCGCGGAAGCCATCAGCGCAACGGGCTTTGACTGGCTGGGCCTTGTGCTCGTCGCCATCGTCCTGCCCGCGATCCTTGCGCCGGCCATCAACATGGTCTGCCGACGCCTCGGCTGGGTCAAGGACGGAGACCTGAAGCTGGACTGAGAAAATAACGTGTAAAAAGTGTGGACTTTTTGTAAAGAATCCCATCAATTATCACCAAAAAAGTAAAATCGGGGAGAATCGGACTTGATTCTCCCCTTTGCTTTTGCTATACTGTCAGACGAAGTGCGTCCGCACTTCAAAATAAACCGGAAAGCGGCCCGCCGCCGACCGGAAAAATAAGGAAGGATAGAAGAATGAAGAAGTTTTTTGCGCTGCTTCTCGCTCTCGTCATGGTTCTGTCCCTCGTTGCCTGCGGTGATAAGAAGACCGACGACAATCAGGGCGACAACAACACTGACGATCAGCAGGGCGGGACCACCACTTACACCAATCCTGACGATATCGACGACAACATGACGTCCGAAGACGGCAAGTATGAGATCGCGTTCGTCACCGACGTCGGCCAGCTGAAGGATAAGTCCTTCAACCAGGGCACCTTCGACGGCGTGAAGCTCTATGCCGCCAACAACGGCCTGAGCTACAAGTACTATCAGCCCGCCAACGGCGATCAGGCTACCGATGATGACCGTTACGACGCCATGAAGGCTGCCGTGGACGGCGGCGCCAAGGTCATCGTCTGCGCCGGCTTCATGCAGGGCACGGCCCTCGAGAAGGCCGCTAAGGAATTCACCGACACCAAGTTCGTCTTCATCGACGGTTGGTCCCTCGGCCTTGACAACGTTGCGGGCATCGCCTTCAACGAAGAGCAGTGCGGCTACTTCGCCGGTTACGCTGTCGTCAAGGAAGGCTATGAGAAGCTCGGCTTCACCGGCGGCGGCGGCGGCACGAACCCCGCCTGCATCCGTTACGGCTGGGGCTTTGCTCAGGGCGCCAACGACGCTGCTAAGGAAATGGATAAGACCGTCGACCTGAACTACTCCTGGGAGTACGGCGCTTCCTTCCAGGCTTCCCCCGAGCTGCAGACCATGGTCTCCGGCTGGTACTCCAACGGCACTGAGATCGTCTTCGCCTGCGGCGGTTCCATGTTCCAGTCCGTCGCCGCTGCCGCTTCCGCTGAGGACGGCAAGGTCGTCGGCGTCGACGTCGACCAGTCCAGCGAGTCCGAGACCGTCGTCACCTCCGCCATGAAGGGCCTGAGCGATGCTGCCGAGTGGGCGATCGCCAAGGTTTACGATGGCACCTGGGACGAGATCGGCAATGCTGCCACATCCCTGGGCGTTGCTGAGAACGCTGTCGGCCTGCCGACCGCTACCTGGTCCATGGAGAACTTCTCCGTTGCCGACTATGAAGACCTCTTCCAGAAGGTCCTCAACGGTGACATCACCATCGACAACAACTCCGAGATGGCTGACCCCTCCACCGCCGGCCTGAGCAACGTCAACGTCAACTACATCGGCGGCTAATTCCCAATAGCGCATACATAAAAGAACGGAAGACTTCGGTCTTCCGTTCTTTTTCACATTTCTGACAGGGAAAGACATGCGAAAACATTTTGCTTTTCATCGGGAAACGTGATATAGTACAATGTAATTATGGTTTCCGTCCTCGCAGCGCAGCGCGTGCGGGCCATCAAAACGGAAGGAGGGCGAAAAAACTTGGAGAATCAGTATGCGATCGAAATGCTGAATATCACGAAGAAATTCCCCGGTATTATCGCCAATGACAACATCACCTTACAGCTCAAAAAGGGCGAGATCCATGCGCTCCTCGGTGAAAACGGCGCGGGAAAATCGACCTTAATGTCGGTTCTCTTCGGCCTTTATCAGCCAGAGGAGGGCATCATCAAAAAGGACGGCAAGGTCGTGTCCATCAAGGACCCGAACGACGCAACCGCGCTCGGCATCGGCATGGTGCACCAGCATTTCAAGCTGGTGGACGTTTTCACGGTGCTCGACAACATCATCCTTGGCGCGGAGACGACGAAGTGCGGCTTTTTGCAGAAGAAAGAGGCGCGCAAAAAGGTCGAGGAGATCTCGAAACGCTACGGCCTGAATGTCGACCTTGACGCCAAGGTCGAGGATATCACGGTCGGTATGCAGCAGCGCGTCGAAATTTTGAAGATGCTGTATCGCGACAATGAAATTCTCATCTTCGACGAGCCGACCGCGGTGCTCACCCCGCAGGAGATCGAGGAGCTGATGGCCACGATGAAGGAGTTTGCCCGCGAAGGCAAGTCCATCCTCTTCATCTCCCACAAGCTCAACGAGATCATGGAGGTCTCCGACCGCGTGAGCGTTCTGCGCAAGGGTAAGTACATCGGCACGGTCAACACAAGCGAGACCACGAAGCAGGAGCTTTCCAACATGATGGTCGGCCGCCCCGTGCAGCTCGAGGTCACGAAGGACGAGGCCAAGCCCGCGGGCGAGGTCTTGAAGGTCGACCACCTCTGCGTCCACTCCCACGTGCAGAAGCGCAACGCCGTGAACGACGTTTCCTTCACCGTCCGCGCGGGCGAGATCGTCTGCATCGCCGGTATCGACGGCAACGGTCAGACCGAGCTTGTCTACGGCCTGACAGGCCTTGATAAGCCGTCGTCCGGCACGATCACCCTCTGCGGCAAGGATATCTCTCATGCCTCCATCCGCCACCGCGGCGAGCACATGAGCCACATCCCCGAAGACCGCCACAAGCACGGCCTCGTGCTCGACTTCACACTCGAGCAGAATATGGTGCTCCAGCGCTTCAACGAGCCGCGCTTTGAAAACCACGGCTTTATCAACAACAAGGCTGTGCGCGACTATGCCAACTACCTGATCGACAAGTTCGACGTGCGCAGCGGCCAGGGCGCGATTACGCGCGCGCGTTCCATGTCCGGCGGCAACCAGCAGAAGGCCATCATCGCCCGCGAGGTCGACCGCGACAAGGACCTCATCGTCGCCGTGCAGCCCACGCGCGGCTTGGACGTCGGCGCCATCGAATTCATCCACAGCCAGCTCGTCGCCGAGCGCGACCGCGGCAAGGCGATTTTGCTCGTTTCGCTCGAGCTGGACGAGGTCATGAGCCTCTCTGACCGCATCCTCGTCATGTACGAGGGCGAGATCGTCGGCGAGCTCGACCCGAAGAAAACCACCGTCGAAGAGCTCGGCCTTTACATGGCCGGCGCCAAGCGCATGGCGAAGGAGGAGGCGGCCGTATGAAAAAAGAACACTTCCTGCAAAGCGAAGGCTTCAAGACCGTCGCGGCGTCCGTCCTCTCGATCCTGATCGGCCTTGCCGTCGGCAGCATCGTCATCCTCATCGTCGGCCTTACGAGCCCGAACCTCTCGCTCTCCTCGGCGTGGGACGGCATCCGCATCGTGTTCGGTGGCCTGTTCTCCACGGGACGCGACGCCTCCGGCACGCTGACGTGGGGCTTCAACCCGACGAATATCGGCAACATGCTCTTCCGTGCCGCGCCGCTCATCATGACGGGCCTTTCCGTCGGCATGGCGTATAAAACAGGCCTTTTCAACATCGGCGCGCCGGGCCAGTACCTCATCGGTACGCTCGTGTCGCTCTCCATCGCCCTCGGTCTTCCGTCCGAGACGATGTCCACCACGCTCATCTGGCTGCTCGCCTTTCTCGGCGGCACGCTCGCGGGCGCGATCTGGGGCGCGATCCCCGGCCTTTTCAAGGCCCTGCTCAACATCAACGAGGTGCTCGCCTGCATCATGACGAACTGGATCGCGGCAAACCTCGTCACATGGCTCTTTGATATCAGTAACTTCAAGAATGTCACCGAGTCCACCAAGACCGGCTACATCTACAAGACGACCTACAATGGCGTCGCCACCGCGAAGATGGGCCTTGACAAGCTGTTTCCGAATTCTCAGGTCAACGGCGGCATCCTCATCGCCATCGTCTTTGCAATCGCCGTTTACGTGATGATGTCCAAGACGACGTTCGGCTATCAGCTCAAGGCCTGCGGCTCCAACCGCCACGCTGCGCGCTATGCCGGTATCGCCGACAAGCGCAACATCGTCATCTCCATGGCAATCGCGGGCGGACTGAGCGCGGCGGGCGCTTCGCTCTACTACCTCTCCGGCAACACAGAGTTCTTCTGGTCCACGTACCAGTCGCTCCCTGCCATCGGCTTCAACGGTATCCCCGTTGCGATGCTCGCCTCCTGCAACCCCCTCGGCATCATCTTTACGGCGCTGTTCATGTCGATGCTCGATATCTCGGGCCTGCAGCTGACGAACCTGACGGCCTATAACGAGTACATCACGAACGTCATCATCGCCGTCATCGTGTACCTCAGCGCCTTCTCGCTGGTCATCAAGATGTGGATCGGCAAGCTCGGCAAAAAGAAGGACGACGGCGCGGATGCCAACGCGGAGCCTGCCCCGGCGGCAGATTCCGCACCAGCCGGTGCACAAGCGGAAACGGAGAAAGGAGGCGACGCGAAATGACATTCCTCATTCAGCAGACGCTCATTTATGCCGTCCCTCTGATGATCGTGGCGCTTGCGGGCGTGTTCGCCGAGCGCAGCGGTATCATCAACCTGGCGCTCGAAGGTATCATGGTCTTCGGCGCGTTCATCGGCGTCTGGTTCGTGCGCATTTTGCAGACGAGCGACGCCATCCTCTCCCTCAAGCAGAGCGGCAACTGGGTCGCGCTTCAGGGCGTGGAGCTTCTCACGATGCTGGTCGCGGCGGCCTTCGGTGCGCTGTTCTCGCTGCTTCTGAGCTTTGCCTCTATCAACCTGCGTGCCGACCAGACCATCGGCGGCACGGCGCTGAACCTGATGGCCCCCGCACTGGTGCTGTTCTTCATCCGCATCATCGCCAACCAGAATACGCTGCAAATGCTCACGGGCGACGCGGCGAGCTGGTTCATGATCAAAAAGACCACCCTGGGCTTTGACCGCTCGGCGGAGCTGGCCAAGCGGGCCCTTCTTCGCCCTGCCGGGTCCCCCAACCCCGACCCCTTCTACGCCGAAATGGAGCAAGAGCTGCTGGAGCGGATCAACGCCCTGGGCATCGGCCCCCAGGGCCTGGGCGGCCGGACCACAGCCCTGGCGGTCCACATTGAGGTAGCCGCCGTACACATGGCCAGCCTGCCTGTAGCGGTCAACATCAACTGCCACGTGACCCGGCACAAGACGGAGGTGCTGTAACATGGAAAAGAAAATCACCCTTCCTCTGACACGGGAGCTGGCAAGAACTCTGAAAGCCGGGGACTCCGTGCTGCTGACCGGCACCATCTACACCTCCCGTGACGCGGGACACAAGCGGATGTGCGAAGCGCTGGCGCG
>ENA-OUQW01003650-OUQW01003650.1-human-gut-metagenome-genome-assembly--contig:-NODE-3650-length-10856-cov-3.227572_pt1 | contig 10856 bp, 10 predicted proteins | sample MGYA00248464_ERZ548849 | MGnify/ENA primary metagenome ERZ548849 (study PRJEB26491, sample SAMN04978193) | human gut metagenome | host: Homo sapiens | study: EMG produced TPA metagenomics assembly of...
CCAAAAAAGCAATATTAGTTATTTTAGGAGTTTCTATAATAATATTAGTTTTAGTGAGTCTTAAACGAATTTATAGAGCAATATCAATGGTGGGAATTTCATTATTATCAACAGGTGTATTATTTGAATTGGTTAATTGGTATATTAATACAAAAATAAAAATACAAACAATTACAATATTTAATGATACGATATCTGAAACAGTTAGAAACATATTACAAGAAATATTAGGAAAAATACAGGGACAAGGAATTATATTGTTAGTTTTAGGAATTGTTCTTATAATTATACCTGTAATGATACATTATTTCAGTAAATATAAATTGCAAAAAATATCTGATGTAGAAGAATGAACCAAGGAGGAAAAATGGAAGAAATAAAATTATATATACTAATCTTTTTTATATATGCAATAGCTGGTTGGATAATGGAAACAACAACAATTTCTATAAGAAATAAAAAATTTGTAAATAGAGGTTTTTTAATTGGACCTGTTTGTCCAATATATGGATATGGGGTAGTATTAGTAAGCTTGTTATTACAAAAATATCAAAATGATATAATAGTAACATTTTTTATGTCAATAATAATATGTGGTTTTCTAGAATATTTTACAAGTTATTTTATGGAAGTAATATTTAAAGCAAGATGGTGGGATTATAGCCAAAGAAAATTTAACATTAATGGTAGAGTTTGCTTACAAAATTTAGTATTATTTGGACTAGCAAGTTGTGTAATAATATATGTAACAAATCCATTTATAATAAAACATTTAAAAATGATACCAGGCATGGTACAAAATGTATTGATTGGAGCATTATTGGTAGTTCATTTAGTTGATAATATTGTATCATATAAGATTATACTTAACTTGAAAAAGGTATCAAATGAAATTAAAGATGATACAATTGAAATTTCTGAAAAGGTTAAAAATATTATACATAATAAATCTAGATTATATAGAAGATTGGTAAATGCATTCCCTAATATAAAAGAGAAAGTTCAATTTAAAAAGTGGACTTTGAAAGAAAAATTAGAAGATATAAAGAAACAAATCAAAAAAGAAGCATAGAGCTTCTTTTTTTGCACTCATCATTCCAAAATGACCAATTATACTAAAACAATAGAAAAAAATTAAAAGTATGATATAATAAAAACATCAATTAGAAGAAAGGGGAAAATAAAATGGGATTATTTTTAAAAAATGTTTCTAAAACATTTGTAGGAAAAAGAGCAGTAGACAATATCTCATTTGAACTAAATAAGCCAGGAGTATTTGGATTATTAGGAACAAATGGAGCAGGAAAAACAACTACAATAAGAATGTTATTAGGAATAATAAAAAAAGATAGTGGTGAGATAACTTGGAATGGGAAAGTAGTAGATAGAAAATCAGTTAACTTTGGCTATCTACCAGAAGAAAGAGGAGTTTATCCGAAGACAAAAATATATAATCAATTAATGTATTTTGCTGAATTAAAAGGAATGAAAAAAGAAGAAGCAGATGAAGCAATAAAAAATTGGGCAAAAAAATTAAAAGTGGAAGAATATTTAGATAAACTAGCAGAAAAATTATCAAAAGGAAATCAACAAAAAATTCAATTTATGACAGCAGTAATACATAATCCAGAATTATTAGTATTAGATGAACCATTTAGTGGATTAGATCCAGTAAATACAGAATTACTAAAAAATATTATAATTAATTTGGTAAAAGAAGGAAAATATATAATAATGTCAGCACATCAAATGTCTACAATTGAGGAATTTTGTTCAGATATATTAATTTTAAATAAAGGAAAAACAGTCATAAAAGGTAATTTGAAAGAAATAAAAGATACATATCCAGCAAACAGAGTTCAAATCGAAACGAATGAGAATATAGAGAAAGATATTAAAAAATTAGGATTTGAAATTGAAAATGTAAAGAATTATAGTTATACAATAAAAATATCTGATGAGCAAAAGGCACATGAATTGTTAAAAGAATTAGTGCTAAAAGGAATAACAATAGATAAGTTTGAAATAATGAAGCCAACATTAAATGATATTTTCATAGAAAAGGTGGGTGAATAAAATGAAAGATTTATTTATAGTAACAAAGTTTACAATGAAAGATATGCTACAAAGGAAATCATTTATAATAACAACAATAATATTTTTAATAATGATAGTAATTGGATTTAACATACCAAATTTTATGAAAATGTTAAACAAAGATTCAGATGTAAATAAAATTGAAATAATTGATTCTGGAAATGTATTTGAGGGAACACTTGAAAGTTTAAAAAAATTAGATACAGGATATGAAATTCAGATTTCAAATGAAAACTATGAAAAAATAAAAGAAAAAATAGAAAATGAAGAAATTGATTCTGCAATAATAGTGGAAAAGCGAGATGAAAATATAAAAATTAGATATATAGTAAAAAGTGCAACAATGATGTCAGGAGTACCAGAAAACATTATTTCAACATTAAATACATTATATACAAATATTCAAATTAATAAATTAGGATTAACAGAAGAACAATTAAAATCTATTACTCCAAATTTTGAATTTGCATTAGAGCAAACAGATGAAGAGGCAAGTGGAAATGTATATGCTATGATGTTACTTTCATTAGTGTTATTTTATGCGATATATTTTTGTGCATATCAAGTATCAAGTTCAATTACAACAGAAAAAACATCAAAAATAATTGAAACACTTGTAACATCTACATCTCCAAAGACAATTGTATTAGGAAAAACACTTGGAATAGGAATTGTTGGACTATTACAAATGATATTATTAGTAGGAACAGCATTAATTAGTGCGAAAATATTTTTAGAGCCAGGTATATTAGATTCAATAATAGATGTATCAAAAATAACACCATATTTAGGAATTATAACAATAATTTATTTTATATTTGGATATTTTGAATATGCTTTATTATATGCTTTAACAGGTTCAACAGTGAGCAAACCAGAAGATATTCAATCTGCAAATGGACCAGTTGCAATTCTTGCGGTAATAGGATTTTATTTATCATATTTTACGATGATGAATCCAGCAAGTGAGTTGAATATTTTTGCATCAATATTTCCAATTTCATCACCATTTTGTATGCCATTTAGAATAATGATGGGACTTGCTAAGCCAACAGATGTTATAATTTCAATTGTAATCTTATTAATAACAGGTATTATAATTGCAAAAATAGCTATAAAAATCTATTCAAATGCTATTTTAAATTATGGTACTAAAATGAGTTTTAATGATATTGTAAAAATGTATAAAGAAAAAAATAATTAAAAAAGAGCCGTAGTCCAATTAAGGACTGCGGCTTGTATATAATCATAATTAAATTTAGCATAATATTTACAGTAAAAAATAATAATAATATCTTGATATTTTCACATTCATAGAGTAAAATATATACTAGACAAAAATGTCAAATATAATATGGAGGTAAACATGGAAGAAAAATCAAAATATATGGCAAAAGTTCATTCAATAGAAAGCTTTGGAACTGTAGATGGTCCTGGAATAAGATTTGTATTATTTTTACAGGGATGTAGCTTAAAATGTAAATATTGCCATAATAGAGACACATGGGATCCAACATTAGGAGAAGAAAAGACATTAGATGAAATTATTGAAAAAGTAAAAAGATATAAAACATATATGACACTATCTGGAGGTGGAGTTACTGTAACTGGTGGTGAACCTTTATTACAAGTGAAATTTCTTATAGAATTTTTTAAAAAATTGAAAGAAGAAGGAATAAATACATGTATAGACACTTCAGGTATGTTTAATATTACAGATGATATTAAAGAAGTATTAAAATATACAGATTTAGTATTATTAGATATAAAACATATAGATGATGAAAAATGTAAAAAATTAGTAGGAACCTCAAATAAAAAAGAATTAGAATTTGCAAGATATTTAAGTAATAATAATCATAAAATGTGGATTAGACAAGTGCTAGTTCCTGGGTATACAGATGATGAAAATGATCTATTAAGATTAAAAGATTTTTTGAAAACATTAAAAACAGTAGAAAAAGTGCAAATATTGAAATATCATAGCATGGGAAAATATAAATGGGAAAAAATGGGACTAAAATATGAACTTGATGGAGTAAGAGATGCAACAATAGAAGATGAAGAAAGAGCAAAAAAAATATTAGAAATTTAATAAAATATTTTAAGGAGATAGTAAAAGATGCCATCAAAAAGGAAAAGTGGTAGTTTTGATAAACAAAGGGAAATTGAAAAGAAGAAACGACAAAAAAGGAAAAAAAGGTTAATAATAACTATTATATTGGCGATAATCACAGGTATAATTATATATTTATTAAATTCAAAAACATTTAAATTAACAAATATTGAAATAACGGGAAATACACAACTAAATAATAAAGAAATAATACAACAATCAAATTTGAAACTTGGAAAAAGTATATTTTTAAACTTTAATATAATAACAAAAGTGAGACTAAAACAAAATTGTCATATACAAGATGTTGATATAACAAAAAAAATGCCAAATACAATAAAAATAAAGATAATAGAACGAGAGCCAAGTTTTCAAATAAAAACAGAAAATGGTTATTATATAGTTATAGATGAACAAGGATATGTAATAGAATGTTTGCAAGAACCTAAAAATCTTATAATAATCACAGGAATGCAAATTACAGAAGAAAATATTGAAAATAAAAAAAGATTAGAAAATGAAGATTTGACTGTAAAAATGGAAAATATCTTACATATAAAAGAAGAAACAACCAATATAGGAATATATGATCAAATATTTGAGATACAAGTAAAAAATGAATATATATTAAATTTAGAAAATAAAAATGTAACTATTAATTTAGGAAATTGTACTAATTTAAAAAATAGAATGTATTATGTAAAATCTATTCTAGAAAAAGAAAATGGGAATTCTGGTACAATAAATGTAAATGGAAATTTGAATGAAGGATTTGTACCATATTTTACTCCAAATCAATAGTTAATGAGAGGAAGAATTTATGAACACAAAAATAAAAATAAGTTTAGTTATTGGTGGAATGTGTATTGCATTATCTTGTGGAGTTGCAATGCAAATTAAGACAATATCTCAAATTGGAACAACAACAAGTAGAAATTCAGTAGAAAATGAATTAAGAGATGCAGTCTTAAGAACTAAAGAAAATTATGATAATTTGTATTCAGATGAAGAAAGTGCAGAAAAATTATTAGAAAAAGAAAGAAAAAATGCAACTGAAAATAATAGTGAATTAACAGAAATACAAGAACAAATAAAAAAATTAAATACACAAATTGGACTAACAGAAGTTACAGGAAAAGGAGTAATTATAAAAGTTGATGATGCAAATTTGCAAGCAAACTTACAAAATTTATATTTAGATCCATCACAAACAATAGTCCATGATACAGATTTAATTAGTATTGTAAATGAATTAAAAAATGCTGGAGCAGAAGCAATATCAATAAATGATCAAAGAATTGTTGCAAATAGTGCTATTATTTGTGATGGATCAGTTATAAGAATAAATGGAGAAAAAGTTGGAGCACCATTTACAATAAAAGCAATAGGATTACCAGAAATGTTAAAAAATACATATAGAAATGGTGGATATTTATGGATGTTAAAATATAACTATAGTATTCAAGTAGACTTTAAGACATCTGATAATGTAATTATTCCTAAATATACTGGAACATATAGTTTTGATTATGCTCAAAATACAAATGATAAATAATTATTATGTTAAAGGAATGTTAGAATATGAATAAAAATAAAATTAGTAAAGAAAAAGCAGTAATGGCATTTACCATTGGAATAGCATGCTTAGCTTTAATGCTAGTAATGTTTATGCAGTTTAAAGTTGTAAAGCAAACAGATATTACATCAATAGAAAATATGAGAGAAGAAGAATTAAGGACTGAATTGGCAGATTGGAAGAAAAAATATTTAGAAATTCAGGAAAAGTATGAAGAAACAATGACAAAAATTGCTGAGTATCAAACAGAAAAAAAATCAGATGAGGCAACAGCAAAATTGTTACAAAAAGAATTAGAACAATTACAAATGGCAGCTGGAATGACTGAATTGCAAGGAGAAGGAATAACAGTTATATTAACAGATAATAGTAATAAAGAGTCAAATAATAATGATTTAGATGAAAACATATCATCAATATCAAGTTTAGATTTGTTAAAAATAGTAAGAGATTTGTTTGCTGCTGGAGCAGAAGCAGTATCAATAAATGATCAAAGAATTGTAGGAACAAGTGACATATTTTTAAGAGGATCATCAATAATGCAGGTAAATAGTCAGAGAATAACATCTCCATATATAATAAAAGCAATTGGAAATAGAGCATATTTGGAAAGTGCTGTAAATATTAATGATGGAGCAGTTGATAAATTAAAAAAGGCAGGGCATGATATAGAAATTCAGTCCTCAACATCTAATAAATTGATAACGATTTCAGCATATTCAGGAACCACTACAACAAAATATATGAAAGATAAAGAAGAATAGGAGAAAAAAGATGATAGTAATAGCAATTATTTTAGGTTGTATCATAGGAGCTCTTATAGGAATAAATGCTCCAATAATCCCATATACATATTCAACATTTTTAGCTATAGCAGTTATAGCAGCTTTAGATTCAGTGTTTGGAGGAATAACATCAGTTCTAAAAAAGAATTTTGATTTAACAATTTTTATATCAGGATTTTTTTGTAACAGTATATTATCAATTGCATTAACATATTTAGGACAAAAATTAAATATAGATATATATTTGGCAGCATTAGTAGTATTTGTAGGAAGAATGTTTACAAATTTAACAATAATTAGAAGGTATTATATAGATTTATGGAGAGAAAAATCTAAAAATAAAGAAAAACAGAATTAAAAATATATTACAAATATATTACATGAATATTGAAAATGTTACAAAATTATTTCAAAAATGTTTCAATTTATATTGACTTTTTTATAAAAATGTAATATATATAACAAAGAAGAAAACAATCTATATAATATAGAAATTTTAACAAAATAAATGGAGGAATCATTTTGGCAATAGGTGATATCATAGTTGGTATTGATATAGGTACATCTAAGGTTTGCACAGTTGTTGGAGAAGTTAACAACTTTGGACAGATTGAAACACTATGTAGCACATCTTGTAAATGTAATGGTATTAAAAAGGGCAAAATTATTAATGAGGAAGAAGTTAGTTTAAGTGTTGCAAAGACTATAAAAGATGCTGAGGAAGAAGCAGAATTTAAAATAAACTCAGCATATGTAACAATTCCAGGGAAAGAGGTTACAATAGTTCAAAACAGTATATTAAAAGAGCTAAAAGATAAATTTGCAGGAATATCATTGAAAGATGTTCAAAGTGCAATTATGCAAGCTAAAGATATTGAAATACCAGAAGGAAAAACAATAATAGATATAGTACCATCAGAAGTAATACTTGATAACGGAAAAATTGTCGCAGATCCAGTTGGCAATTTAAGCTCAAATTTTACATTAAAAGCACAAGTTATTTTAGCAAATAAAGATTATGTAAGACAATTAACATCAATTTTTAAAAGAGTTGGAATTGAAATTGATGGAATAGTTCCAACAGCTTTGGCAGAAAAAAATTTAATGTTAGATACTAATGAATTATATGATAATGTAATGTTACTTGATATTGGAGCAGGAAATACGGAGATTGGTGTATTTGAAGGCAATAATTTTACTTATACAAATACCATTCCTCTAGGTGGAGACAACATTACAAATGATATATCATTAGTATTAAATATTTCAGAAGAAGAAGCAGAAAAACTAAAAAAGCAATATGGACTTGCTTTAAAATCATTTATAGATAATGATAATGAAATAATGTTAAATACCTGTAAAGATGAGAACAGAAATAAAATTATCAAAAGTTCAGAATTAATAGAAATAATTGAAGCAAGAATTGAAGAAATATTCACATTAATAAATAAAGATATTACAAATAATAATGTAAAGCAGAATATAAATACTGTAATATTAACAGGAAGAGGAATTACAACAATTAATAAAAGTGATGTTGCTGGAAAAATAAATTTAAATATTCCAGTAAAAATGTCAACAGGAAGATTAATAAGTACAATAAAACCAGAATTTAGAACAAGCTATTCACTTGTCAGATATATTGCTGCAAGACCTTATGTAAAAACTGTATCAAGCAGTATAGATAAACAGCCAAATGAAAATATATTCAAAACGATAATAGATAGAGTAAAAGAGTTCTTTTATTCTTAAAAAGAGAAAGATAAATTAGTTTTATGGGGAGGAAAACTTAATGAAAGAGTATGAAGAAGAAACAATGATGGATGGAGCAGCAACAATAAAAGTTATAGGTGTTGGTGGCGCCGGAAATAATGCAGTAAATAGAATGATTGAAGCGGGAATAAAAGGAGTAGACTTTATCGCAGTTAATACAGATAGACAAGCATTACAAAAGTCAAAAGCAAGTGCCAAAATTCAAATAGGAGAAAAAATAACAAGAGGTTTAGGAGCTGGTGCTAATCCAGATATAGGAGCACAATCAGCAGAAGAAAATAAATCTGAAATTGCAGAAACTTTACGCGGAGCAGATATGGTATTCGTTACAGCTGGAATGGGTGGTGGAACAGGTACAGGTGCTGCACCAATAGTTGCACAATCAGCAAAAGAAATGGGAATATTAACAATAGGTGTTGTAACAAAACCATTTACATTTGAAGGAAAGAAAAGACTTTCACAAGCTGAACGTGGAATAGAAAGTTTAAAAGGTAAAGTAGATGCATTAGTAGTAATACCAAATGATAAATTATTACAAATAATAGATAGAAAAACATCAATAAATGATGCATTTAGAATGGCAGATGATGTATTAAGACAAGGTGTACAAGGTATATCAGACTTAATAGCTGTTACAGGAACAGTAAACTTAGACTTTGCAGATGTTAAAACAATAATGAAAGATACAGGAATGGCACATATGGGTATTGGTAGAGCATCAGGAGAAAACAGAGCAGAAGATGCTGCAAAACAAGCAGTACAAAGTCCATTATTAGAAACATCAATAGAAGGAGCAAGAGGAGTAATTATAAATATCACAGGTGGTGAAGATTTAGGATTACATGAAGTTAATACAGCAGCAGAACTTGTTCAACGCAGTGTAGATCCTGAAGCTAACATAATATTTGGTACAGTTACAGATCCAAATATGGGAGAAGATATTCAAATTACAGTTATTGCAACAGGATTCGAAAAACCAGAAGCTAGAGCTGCTTCAAGTGTTGATAGTTTTGTAAATAAACAATGGGAAAAGAAAATAAATTCAATTCCAACATCTACAGATAATTCTAATTCAGGTGATTTAGATATTCCAGCATTTTTACGTAAAAATAAAGGAAAAAATATGTAATAAAAAAGGCTATATGTTAATAGTTGAAGTAGAAAATTTTTAAAGTTTTCTACTTCAACTTTTTTATTTTACTGGATTACTACAATATATCTTAGCTATTCGCATATGCTATTAGTGCATAAAAAATTTGAAGGTAAAACCTAAATTAAAAAAAATCAAAATTATTGAAAATAAAAAATCATTATGATATATTAAAAAAGATAAAATATTATAAAAAAAGAGGTATAAAATGAAGGTAGAATTATTATGTAGTTGTGAAAAAGAAGAACTAGAAAAAAGAATTCAAAAAGTAGCTGCAGCAGGAAAATTATCAAGATTTAAAGGAAATGTTTTTGAAGTTTTAGAAAATTGTAATGATTATGAAAAAAATTTAAAATTAATAAAAAGAATTATTTCAATGGGGCATAAATCAATTATTGAACATGATTATTTAGTATTTGCCATATCAGATGTAACACCAATTATTGAACAAACAATTATTGGAAATAGATTAACTTCATTTACAATAAAATCTAGAAGAGAAGTAGATTTTCGTACAGCTGGATTTTATACACCAGAATTTAGAGATTCAAATTTGAATATACATCCACAAAATGAACAATTAAAAGAAAAATACCAAAAACATATGCAATATTTATTTAATACATATGGTGAATTAGTAGACAAAGGAATTGATGTAGAAGATGCAAGATTTATATTACCATATTGTTTTCATAGTAATATAATAATGGGATTAGATGCAAGAGAATTAGAAAAAATGGTTGAATCTTTTATATATGGAAGATTAAGTAGAATACAGGAATTAAATGAGTTTGGAAAGATCTTATATGAAATTATAAAAGAAAAAGTACCATATTTAACAGAATGTATAGAAAATTCAAAAATGAATAGTGATAATCAATTTGAATATTTAGAAAAAATGATTAAAAAACCAGAAATAAAAATATTAGAAAAGCCAGAACTTTTAAGTTATACACAAAATGCAGATGATGTTGTGCTAAAAAGTAATGTTATGTATCATTATCAATGTTCAGAGAAAATGGCTGATGAGATACTAAAAAAATTAGTAGAAAAAGATGAACATGCAAAAGAAAAAATGATGCAAAATATTCTTCATAAAGAAGAAAAAAGAGAATTAGAACAAGTAAGTTTTAGTTTTCAAATTCCAATTTCATTATCAATATTAACACATTTAACAAGACATAGAATGCATCCATTGCTAATACCAGAATTTGTACCATTATGGAATATGGAAAATTACATAACACCAGAAACAATAAAGAAAAATGCAAATGATATATATCAAAAAGCTGTTAATGAAAATATAAAAATGTTTGAAGAATTTAAAGAAAAAGGAATTGTAGAAGATGTGATCTTTAG
>ENA-OUQW01003653-OUQW01003653.1-human-gut-metagenome-genome-assembly--contig:-NODE-3653-length-10850-cov-6.031959_pt1 | contig 10850 bp, 10 predicted proteins | sample MGYA00248464_ERZ548849 | MGnify/ENA primary metagenome ERZ548849 (study PRJEB26491, sample SAMN04978193) | human gut metagenome | host: Homo sapiens | study: EMG produced TPA metagenomics assembly of...
CTGGACCCACTGATTAAGAGTCAGTTGCTCTACCAACTGAGCTAAGAGTGCTTATTTCCTCGTTTGCGGTTGCAAAAGTAGGTCTTTTATTTTATTTGACCAAACAATAATGCAGCTTTTTTACTATCTTTTTTTCGTCTTTATTCGAATACATAAAGCTCGGAAGGCGTATTTCGCTTTAAAGCAAGCAGTTGCACATCTTTACCTACAATGACTCCTTTGTTCTTTAATTTCCATTCTACCGTTTTATAGGCTAACTCCGGATGATTATTATCTTTGCTTAAATGGCATAACCAAATATATCGTAGATGTTCGGTGATATTTTCTGCTAAAAACTCGGCAGTATCAGAGTTGCTCATGTGCCCTGTCTTACTTGTAATTCGTTCTTTCAGATATTGAGGGTATGGTCCCATTTTAAGCATTTCCTCATCATAATTTGCTTCGAGAATCAGATAATTGGCTTTACTTATATAATGAGCAGCCGTAGGAGTAATCTCTCCAAGGTCGGTTAGAAAGGAGAATACCTTGCCGTCAATTTCAATACAGTAACCTACATTATCCGTTCCGTCATGAGGAACTTCAAAAGATTCTATATGGAAATCTTCTAAAGTTATAGGCTCTTTTTTCTCCAAATAACGAACTGATGAACTAAGTTTTTCCGTCATACAATAACTACGGTTGATTCCGGCATGAATACGCGCCGTTGTATAAACAGGGATATTCAGTTTTTCTCCTAAATGACCTACAGCCTTGATGTGGTCAGCATGATCATGTGTTATAAATACAGCACGAATACTATCCATCAGGATATTAAAGTCTTTCAGTGTCTTTTTTATAGTACGGATACCAATGCCAGCATCTATTAGTATTCCATAGGTTTCAGTACCCAGATAATAACAGTTCCCACTACTGCCACTTGCCAGGCTTATAAATTTTACTTTCATGTTTTATCCTCTTTATTAAAAATGCAAAATGCCGTCAACTTTTACAGCAAAGTGACGGCAAATATACGCAAAAAAGAAGATATTTATCGAGAAGATTTCTTCTTTTTGTCGATGGATTCGGTGATTTTTGCAAATAATAGCAATGCTATGGCGGCAATCAATCCGATAGCGGCAAAGTAATACCATATATAGTGCGCATTTACACTGGCTGCTTCCCATGCAGCATGCGTCTCAAATAAGGTAGGGTCCGGACAATATTTAGTCAATAGAATACCTGCCAGACCAAAGCCGAAGATTGAGGAAAGAAAAGAATGCAAATGGCTAAAGCCTAAATACATCCCTTCTTCTCCTTTGGGTGCCTGCAAGGAAAAATATTCAAGATAACGAGGTGAAATAAAACATTCGGCAAGTGCCTGTACAATAATTCCGGCAACCATCATCAAAGTAATATTGCTCATGCCAGAGATAATATCGTTACCTAATAAATTACCGCAAGCCATCAATAAAGCAGAAAAAGGAATTAAGAACATTCCTACATTCATTGAAGTAATTGCACTCCGTTTCGCCATTAGACGTGTTATGAAACTAACAAAACACACTACCACAAAAGGGTTCACATTAGCAATCCACCCTGGTTTCGCCGTCTCACCAGCCATACGGATTACGTATTTAGGCATAGTGGCATAAAGTTGTTGCTGTACCATCCAAAATCCGGTGACAATCAGTATGAGAATCAATAAACGCCAGTTGGTGATAATTTTCATAAATCCCCGGCTGATTTCACGGAGACTTTTTCCTTCACCTGCTGTATGTGTAGATTTATAAAGAAGTATAACGGCAAGCAAAGCAATAATTGTCATAGCACCGGAGAAATAATTGATATAGATATAAGCTTGCTCACCGATCACATTGCGTAAAGGATCAATAATTGTTTTACCAGTGAAGGCACCTATATTAACCATCATATAAAAAATTGAATAACCGCGAGCGCGTGTTGCCTCTGTCGTTTCTTTAGCTACGGAAGCGGAAATAATAGACTTTATAAAAGAACCTCCGACCATAAGTATAAATAAGACAGGAACAATAATCCACCGGGTATAGCTATCTGGCAAACCGTTAAACTGCGTAGTAGCACCATAGTTGACTAATCCTGCCGTTTCCAGTAACGTAGGTAAGACGCCCAATCCTAAATATCCGATAGACAATAAGGAGAATGCTATAATCATTGATTTCCGGAAACCGATCTTATCAGCATAAGCACCAGAAAAAATAGGAAGCAAATACAATCCTCCGGAAAAAAGTCCGGAGATCATACTTGCTTCAAAATCATTAAAACCTAAAATTGTGGATAGATAAATAGTGAGAACGATGAAAACGGCATAATATGCCATCCGTTCAAACAGTTCGACTGTGTTGCTGACCCAAAATGCTCTGGTAAAGCCTTTGGCAGCACGCTGAGGGGAATTGTTCATGTAGTTATGTTTTTAGTTAAAATGTTAATTCAGCGCAAAGATACGTTTTTTTGGCAGACTGTCCGTATCTTTGTGTAAAATTAGGTATTTAAACAATTATGGTTATAGCTGTTGATTTTGACGGGACGATTGTAGAACATCGTTATCCACGTATTGGCGAGGAGATTCCATTCGCTATTGATACACTAAAGTTGTTGCAACAAGAAAAACACCGTTTGATATTGTGGAGTGTACGGGAAGGAGCGCTTTTGGACGAAGCAGTTGAATGGTGTAAAGCCAGAGGGTTGGAATTTTACGCAATTAATAAGGATTATCCTGAAGAACAAAAAGATCATCAGGGTTTTTCCCGGAAATTGAAAGCTGATTTGTTTATCGATGACCGGAATCTTGGCGGCTTACCGGATTGGGGAGTTATCTACGAAATGGTTAAGGAAAAAAAAACATTTGCCGATATATATAGCCAAAACGAAGAAGATACAGCACCACTGAAGAAAAAGAAAAGATGGTTTTCTTTTTAATCGGTGAAGAAATTGTACGTAACTCAATAAAAAATCCCTCTGTTTGGATTTTGATTCAAACAGAGGGATTTTTTATTGAGTTACTATCTGTTAGAACTTAAAGAAGTTCTTTGCATTATTATAGCTGATATCTTCAATCATTTGATTTACACGCTCTATTTCAGAAGCCGGGATTTCACCATTTTCCACATCACGTCCCACCAAGTTACATAATGTGCGGCGGAAATATTCATGACGCGGATAGGAAAGGAATGAACGAGAATCAGTCAGCATACCTACGAAGCGGCTCAAAAGACCAAGTACAGACAATGCATTCATTTGTTTTTCCATACCGTCTTTTTGATCCAAGAACCACCAGCCAGAACCGAATTGGATTTTGCCGGGAATGGAACCATCCTGGAAGTTACCCAACATAGTAGCAATTACTTCGTTAGCACATGGATTCAAGTTGTAAAGGATTGTTTTTGTTAGTTTACCATTGCTATTCAAACGGTCGAGGAATTTAGCCATAGCTTTTGCCGTTGTAAATTCGCCAATTGAATCAAAACCAGTGTCAGGACCTAACAGCTTGAACATTTTGGTATTGTTGTTGCGGATAGCACCATAGTGGAACTGTTGGGTCCAACCTTTTTCCCAATCCATTTCACCGAAAATCACAAGCATTGCTGACTTGAATTTCAAAATCTCTTCTTTAGTCAACTCAATGCCACCATATACCTTATTAAATATAGTTTTAATTTCTACATCAGTATAATCTTCTGCATAAAATTCTTCGATACCATGGTCGGACAAGCGACATCCTTGTTCTGCAAAGAAATCGTGACGTTTTCGTAAAGCAACAACCATGTCGTCAAAGCTGGAGATAGTAACACCGCTAACCTCTGATAATTTTTCTACATAGGCACGGAAGTCGGCAGGAACTTCTACTGCCATTGCTTTGTCCGGACGCCAAGTTGGTAACATTTTGATTTCAAATCCGCTTTCACGCGTTTTGATATGATATTCCAGCGAATCAATCGGATCATCAGTAGTACATACGGTTTCTACATGGTAACGACGCATCATTCCACGAGCTGAATACTCAGGTTGGGCAAGTTTCTCGTTACATTCATCATAAATTTCACGTGCAGTTTTTGGATTCAATATCTTATTAATGCCGAAAGCTGTTTTCAACTCCAAATGAGTCCAGTGGTATAGTGGATTACGGAACGTATAAGGCACTGTTTCCGCCCATTTTTCGAACTTTTCCCAATCTGTGGCTTTTCCCGTACAGAAGCGTTCGTCTACACCATTAGTACGCATTGCACGCCATTTGTAATGGTCACCGCCCAGCCATATTTCAGTCAGTGATTTAAACTTGTAGTCGTCGGCTACCATTTGGGGGATTAAGTGACAGTGATAGTCGATAATCGGCATTTTAGCCGCATGCTCGTGATACAACTTTTGTGCAGTTTCTGTCTGCAGCAAGAAGTTTTCATCCATGAAGTTCTTCATTATTACTGTGTTTTAAGTATATAAAATTATTACTTTCTACATTTATACCTATATAGTATTGATTTTAAAGCTAATAGGCGTAAATATCGTTTTAGTTTTATTAACCGTTATCGAACACAAAAATAGAAAATTTACTTGGAGTAACAAAATAATTCGTATATTTGCAGCGATTATTTATAATATTTAAGTTTTAGCACTATGGAGGACCAGAACTATACTATAAAAGACATAGCCCGTATGGCCGGTGTTTCTGCCGGAACAGTTGATCGAGTATTGCATAATCGAGGTGACGTGTCTTCAAAAAGTAAAGCTAAAGTACAAAAGGTATTGGATGAGATTCATTATCAGCCCAATGTGTTTGCTATCGGACTGGCGGCTAAAAAGAAATATACTTTTATTTGTCTGATCCCATATTATATAGAACATGACTACTGGCATTCGGTAGTGGGCGGTATAGAACGTGCACGGCAAGAGTTACGCCCTTTTAACGTGAGTGTGAACTACCTTTGTTATCATCATGGAGACAAGAAGAGCTATCAGGAGGCTTGTCACACTATTAGAGACAGCAGTGTAGATGCTGTGTTGATCGCTCCGAATTTCCGGGAAGAAACAATAGAATTAACATCTTATTTACAGGAAAATAAGATAGCCTACGCATTTGTCGATTTCAATATGGAAGAAGCGAATGCATTAACATATATTGGGCAGGACTCATATAAAAGCGGATACATTGCTGCTAAGATATTGATGCGTAATTATTCATTGGGAGAAGGGCAGGAGTTAGTGCTATTTTTAAGCAATAATAAAAATAACCCTGCCGAAATACAGATGCAACGCCGTTTGAAAGGTTTTATGAGTTATATAACGGAAGAATATGATAACTTGACAATTCATGAAGTAGTGCTCAATAAGTCCAATCAGGAAAATAACCAGCAGACGTTGGACGAGTTCTTTCAAGCACACCCGAAAGCTGTGCTCGGAATCGTCTTTAATTCCAGAGTCTATCAACTGGGGGAATACCTTCGCCACGCAGAACATAGCATGAAGGGATTGATAGGATATGACCTTCTGAAAGCAAATGTAGACCTTTTGAAATCAGGTGATGTACATTATTTGATAGGGCAACGTCCCGGATTACAAGGATATTGCGGGGTGAAAGCCTTGTGTGACCATGTAGTATTTAAGAAGAGTGTCGATTCCGTAAAGTATATGCCTATTGATATATTGATTAAGGAAAATATTGATTTTTATTTTGAATTTGTATAATATCAACTTTATAAATTACAACTAACATGAAAGCATTAAACAAAGGAACTGCTCCTAAGACACAACGTCCGGAGCGTATTATCCAGTTTGGAGAAGGTAACTTTTTACGCGCATTTGTAGATTGGATTATTTATAACATGAACCAGAAAACAGATTTTAATAGTAGTGTAGTAGTGGTTCAACCGATTGATAAAGGTATGGTCGATATGTTAAACGCACAGGATGATCTTTACCATGTCAATCTTCAAGGATTAGATAAAGGAGAAACTGTTAATAGCCTGACAATGATTGACGTAATCAGCCGTGCATTAAACCCATATACTCAAAATGACGAATTCATGAAGTTGGCAGAGCAACCGGAAATGCGTTTCGTTATTTCGAATACTACGGAAGCTGGAATAGCTTTTGATCCAACTTGCAAACTTGAAGATGCACCTGCTGCTTCTTATCCGGGCAAACTGACCCAGTTACTGTATCACCGTTTTAAAACATTTAATGGTGACAAGTCAAAAGGATTGATTATCTTCCCCTGCGAACTTATTTTTCTGAATGGACATAAACTGAAAGAGACTATTTATCAGTATATTGAATTATGGAACTTGGGTGGTGAATTTAAAACATGGTTTGAAGAAGCCTGTGGCGTATATGCTACATTGGTAGACCGTATCGTTCCCGGATTCCCGCGTAAGGATATCGATACTATTAAAGAAAAAATACAGTATGATGATAACCTCGTTGTACAGGCTGAAATTTTCCATTTGTGGGTAATCGAAGCTCCACAGAAAGTTGCAAAAGAATTCCCGGCGGATAAGGCAGGTTTGAATGTTTTATTCGTTCCGTCAGAAGCTCCTTATCACGAACGCAAGGTTACTTTGTTAAACGGCCCTCATACAGTTCTTTCTCCAGTTGCTTATTTATCCGGCGTAAACATCGTTCGCGATGCTTGCCAACATGAAGTAATTGGTAAATATATCCATAAGGTGATGTTTGACGAGTTGATGGAAACATTGAATCTGCCGAAGGATGAATTAGAAAAATTTGCTACTGATGTATTGGAGCGTTTCAATAACCCATTTGTAGATCATGCAGTAACAAGCATTATGCTGAACTCATTCCCGAAATATGAGACTCGTGACCTGCCAGGTATGAAAACATATCTGGAACGTAAAGGTAAGCTTCCAAAAGGATTGGTACTTGGTTTAGCCGCTATCATTACTTACTATAAAGGTGGTGTACGTACAGATGGCGCTGAAATTGTTCCGAATGATGCTCCCGAAATTATGAATCTACTGAAAGAACTTTGGGCAACAGGCTGTACAAAGAAGGTAACAGAAGGTGTATTAGGTGCCGAATTTATATGGGGAGAAGACCTGAATAAAATTCCGGGGTTGGCAGAAGCCGTGAAAGCGAATTTAGATTCAATCCAAGAAAAAGGTATGCTTGAAACTGTGAAGGATATTCTTTTATAAAAGGATTATATAAAGTCAGCCCCACTATTCTGAAAGAATGGTGGGGCTGACTTTATACTGTCGTCTTGAAATGCAATTCCTTATTCTTCGGCTGTGTGGAGAATGAATGTAGTAGCACCAATTGTCACAATAGCACCATCTTCAATCCGTATCCGGTCTTTGTCTCCCAAAATTTCATTCATGAGAAATGTTCCAGTAAGGCTCGGAGCGTCCCGCAGTGTATAAATGAACTTTCCTTGCTTGTTACGCTTTATGTTGATAATACAGTGACGGCGATCCATACTCATATCTCCGCTTTCGATAGGGGTATTAATGACAGTTCCTACACAACGACGCCCTATCACATTATCACCTTCCTGCAATGGTAATATTTGCTTAAAGCCGAATATATTTTCGATCACTGTGATATATCCGAATTCTTCTTTGTGTACTTCGGCTTCTTCTTCCAGATTTTCTTCTTTTCTAAGAGCTTTTACCTTACTTTTCCCCAACCGGATACTAAATTGCTTGCCGCAATGCTCACACTCAAATACGAGCGATTGGCCTTCGCTATACTTAGTTTCATCAAAATAAAGGTAATTCTCACATTTAGGACAAAGAACTCGTTTCATGTTTTTAAAAGGGGGATTTTATTTTGCCAGTAACCAGGCATTCTTATAAGTTTCGTTTTTTCTCAACTCTAGCAATTGCTTGGTTGCTTCTTCGCGATTATCAAATGAGCGTATGCTGACACGTACCTTGCCTGCCGTATTGAGGGCTTTGGCTTCTGCAAATCCTTTTTCCTTTAATTGATTTGCCATAGCTTCTGCATCTTTCATGCTGATTCCGCCTGCTACAATAATATGGAAAGGATGATTGAAATTTGCTTGTGATTTAGCAGCGACAGGAGCAGAAACTGTTTCTTGCTTGTTGACTTTTACTTCTTTAACCGCAATAGGCCTTGAGGTTTTAGCTTTATCTACTGTAATTTTGGGAACAGATGTCTTTTGCACCTGTTGTTGTGTACCCCTACTCTTTACAGAAACAGGAGTTACTACAACCGATTGTTTCTCTATTTGCTCAAAAAGTTCACCAGGCAATAATTGCGCATAGTTGTTTTTCTGAATATCTGTATTTTCTACCCGGTTTGAGAAAGCAAAAAACAGTATGACAGCAGCAATCATAGCTACTGCATTACGGAGATATACACGATTGATCCTTATCTCATAAGTTTTCTTCTCTCTAGTCAGATTGGCTGGTATCAAGACCTTCTCTTTTTGTTGCAAAGTAGCAAGTTCGTGTATCTCAAAAGAATCCAAACCATATAATGAAGGAGTCGTTATCTTACAATCATAAGGTATAAACTCATAATTTCCATAAATATTATAATGAATCTCACCAACATTTTCCAAATGGGCTTTCCCTTCTTCGTGGAGAATCTCGATAAATGCACTTACTTCTTTTTCTACGATGCGAGTTGCATCAGCAAAGCTGGTATCGTATGCTGACATATAAGATTGTACCAATACTCCATCATTCAATTTTAATTGAGGATTAAAACCAATCGTACGGGTAGGGGGTAAAAAAAGATTTTCTTCTTTTACATGAGTTGCGGGAGCATAGTGTGCAACAAATCCACCAAATCCCGGAACGATGACGCAGTCGTTCTCCAATAGTAAAGCCTCTATATGTTGTGCCAATTCAATCATGTGTGCAAAATTAAGAGATAAATTGAATATATCCCAGAAAACTACGAAAAATTCACTACTTTTGCATCGTTTTATTTAGCACTATTAACAATGAACTATATACAGACGGAAATAGACGGAGTATGGCTGATAGAGCCTAAAGTATTCTTCGACGAAAGGGGATATTTTATGGAAGCCTTTAAGAAAGAAGAGTTTGAATCTCATATTGGTCCTGTAAACTTTGTGCAGGATAATGAATCGAAATCATCTTTTGGGGTTTTACGTGGATTGCATTATCAAAAGGGTGAATATAGCCAGGCTAAATTGGTCCGTGTCATCAAAGGGGAAGTTTTAGATGTTGCAGTCGATTTACGTAAATCGTCACCTACATTCGGAAAGTATGTAAGTGTACTGCTTAGTGAAGAAAACAAGAGACAGTTTTTTATTCCCCGTGGTTTTGCCCATGGTTTTGCCGTATTGAGCGAGGAAGCTATTTTCACATATAAAGTAGATAATAAATATGCTCCTCAAGCAGAAGCTTCTATTCTATTCAATGACAAAACATTGGGAATAGATTGGCCACTGTCGGAAACACAAATGTTATTATCCTCTAAAGACAGAGAAGGGACTGCCTTTAAGGACGCCGTATATTTTGAATAAACGACTAACAAACAATAGATAAGTATGAAAATTGCAATTGTGGGAACAGGATATGTCGGCTTAGTGTCGGGTACATGTTTCGCTGAAATCGGTGTAGACGTAACATGCGTTGATACAAATAGTGAGAAAATAGAATCTTTGCAGAAGGGGATTATTCCAATTTATGAAAACGGATTGGAAGAAATGGTACTTCGTAACATGAAAGCAAAAAGGTTGAAGTTTACTACATCACTCGAAAGTTGTCTGGATGATGTGGAAGTTATATTCAGTGCTGTTGGTACACCTCCGGACGAGGACGGAAGTGCTGACCTGAAATACGTACTGGAAGTTGCCCGTACCATTGGCCGCAATATGAAACAATATAAATTGGTAGTAACAAAGAGTACTGTTCCAGTAGGAACTGCCCCAAAAGTCCGCGCTGTTATCCAGGAAGAATTGGATAAGAGAGGAGTTAAAATAGATTTCGATGTTGCTTCTAATCCGGAGTTCCTAAAAGAAGGAAATGCAATCAGTGACTTCATGAGTCCGGACCGTGTAGTGGTCGGAGTGGAGTCAGCCCGTGCAGAGAAGTTGATGTCTAAATTGTATAAGCCATTTTTATTAAATAATTTCCGTGTGATTTTCATGGATATTCCTTCTGCGGAAATGACTAAATATGCGGCGAATTCAATGCTTGCAACCCGTATCAGTTTTATGAATGACATCGCAAACCTGTGTGAGCTGGTTGGCGCAGACGTAAATATGGTACGTAGCGGAATTGGTTCCGATACTCGTATTGGGCGTAAGTTCTTATATCCGGGCATCGGATATGGTGGTTCATGTTTTCCTAAAGATGTAAAAGCTTTGATTATGCCATATGATGCTGTTGGGGCAAAAATTGTTTTCAATGCTTTGAACAATAATGTAAAAGTAATTGCAATAAAAGAAAACACAAGCTGCATAAATGTTTCAGCAAAGCATTTGGGGCTTGAAAATGAAATTATCGAAATTGATACATATAATGAATGTTTAAATTATCTACTATCGGGGGATAATTGTGCCTGAAACTTCTTTTTTGACATTAAATGATTTTTCAAGACTATTTAAAAGTTCAGCATGTGTATTTGCTTTATAAAACCGTCCTTTTGTGACCAAAGCTGTGCATCGAAGCTCGTCGTTTGCTTTTTTATCGTTTAAATCAAAAGCAATCACATCAATAAAAATATCATCACGGGTTTTAATAAGATTCATAGCATAATCACAAGGGTTTTCATCACAGTTTTCTCCTCCGTCAGTTAGAAGAATTATACGTTTTTTGCTTCCTGGAAAACTTACAAAATCGCTGTTAACAGCTTGTTTAAGTGAATAAGTAATAGGAGTC
>ENA-OUQW01003654-OUQW01003654.1-human-gut-metagenome-genome-assembly--contig:-NODE-3654-length-10847-cov-8.687824_pt1 | contig 10847 bp, 19 predicted proteins | sample MGYA00248464_ERZ548849 | MGnify/ENA primary metagenome ERZ548849 (study PRJEB26491, sample SAMN04978193) | human gut metagenome | host: Homo sapiens | study: EMG produced TPA metagenomics assembly of...
TCTATCACCGCCACCGGAAGTTTGCCTTTTTCGCGCTCGTAGATGTCTTTGCAGGTCTTCATCACAAGATACCTGTGGAAGCCGTCGACGACCTCGTATATATCCTTGTCGGCAATGTAGTAGCACACCACCGGCTGGGTGTACCCGTCCTCTTTTATGGAGAGGTACAAAAGCTTCATTTCGGGGGGCGCCACCTTGTTGGGGTTGTAGGCGTTTGCCTGTATTTTTTCAATCGGAATGGCCTTGACGTTGTAGACCGGACTTAAATACGAGTTCTTCATAAGTTTCTATATTTTTCTATCAGTTCCCTCATGCGCGCCTGCTGGCGCTTCGTTTGCGAAAAGCTCAGCCCCGAGCACAAATAGTCGTTTTTGAGAATGCACGCGCACATTCTCCTCCAAGTCGGGGCGCACTTTTTTTGTTCGAGGCCGTTGTCGAGGCAGTCCGGAATTTTTTTGTACCTGACTATCGTTTCAAAATACGGCGATTTCTTTTCGGTTTTCACCGCTTCTTCCGGAAGGTCTTTGAGGCTTTCGTCGTCAACCGGAGAGCCGTTGCGGTACCACCACAGCATAAAGCGCTTGAACTTTTTTATGTAATGCTCCGCCATGGGCGCCGGAAGCGTCGCGAGCAGCAACTTGCAGTAGCTCTTCCATGTATGCCCTTTGGGCAGCCTAACCTTGCGGTACCCGAGAATCCTGTTTCCGCTGTATATGTTGCCGAAATTCGCGCCGCTTACGCGGTTGACGACCTTCGCCCAGGTCGCGGGCTCTATCACGCGGTAGAGGTTCAGACCTATGCGCTGGTCGTCGCCGTACGGCTGGCAAATGCGCTGCGACGCGAGCGATACGCCAGCTTTGTAAAACAAATCGTAGAGCCTGTTGTACTTCCACCCGCACTTTGCGTTCCCGACCCACACGTCTCTGACGTTCCAGTCGTATATTGGATAGGCGTTGTAGAGGTATTTGGAAATTTTTGTCGTCCAGTTTTTCCCGTTGAGGGTTCCCTTCGTGAAATTTTTTATTGTCCTGTAACGGTTCAGGCTCTCGTCGGAACGTATGCCCACGAGGCACGCCGTTTTCTTGCCGTTCGCGTACCATTTGCCAAACTCGGGCACGAACTCCTCAAACTCCATCTGGTATTTGAAAAACGGGAACGGATTGTTCGCCTCGCTGATCACCCCGGGGCCGTCGGGGTACTCTCGCACCCATTTGTCCCTGTTTTCCAAATCCCAGCACGTCCAAAACGGCTGGAAGACGCTGACGGCATTGCGAAGGGTGAGCGGAAGGCAGATCCAATAAGGCTCAAGCAGATCGGCGTTTTCGGTGAGCATTTCGCGCACATAGTCTATGGTCATGCTGTACTGCCCCTCCAAATCCAAAAACAGAACGCCGATTTTTCTCTTTATCTTGTTGGCGCGCATATAGTCGAGGGCGATATTTAAGAGAACCGAACTGTCCTTGCCGCCGGAAAACGACACATATATGCGTTCAAAGTTCTTGAATATGAATGCAGTCCGTTCCTTCGCGGCCTCGTATACGTTCTTGTTAAGATATTTTTTCAAAGCGTCCTCGCCTCCTCCGCGCTGATTACGCGCTCCAGATTTTTCAAAAGATTGTGTTTTTTGGATAAATTGTATCTAATAATGTCTTCAAGTCGCGTATCAACCCATAAATTATAAATATTAACGCATCTTGTTTGGCCGGTTCTGTATACGCGATATTTTGCCTGTTCCTTTTCTTTAAAATCGAATGTTTGAGAATAATAAATAAGGTTATTGGCGCACTGCAAGTTTAAACCTACGCTTCCCACGCCATAAGTACATATAAGCACGTTTTCATCCTTTTCGAATCGGGAAAGGTCGTCTTTGCATTTTCCCGTATAGAGAAGCCCGCCAAACGCCGCGCGCAGCAAGAGCGCTTCCGACACATACTTTACGAATATGACGACCTTTTCGCCCTTTGCCAATATTGGAACTGGCTTAGGAAAAACAGGAAACGAGAAGCGTCTAAGCAGTATGATATGCTATAAAGGGCATTTGGGGGTATCCGTCAAGGATTTTCTTGACAGTTTTGGGACGGTTTTCATAAGAAGCGGAGTATGAACATAAAGAGCAAACAAATCGTGCCCTACTGTAAGCTATCTTTGTCAAAGCAACGCAAGTTGCGCGACCTCTTCCTTGCGGGCAGTACTGCCCGCGGCGCGGCGCGGGTTGTCGGCGTCAACCGCATGACTGGTATTTTATTCTTCCGAAAGCTACGCGAGAAAATCGCCGCCGAGCGAATCGCGGAAGCGCAAAAAAAAAATCGGGGCGAAAAGCGACATTGTAGAAGTTGACGAATGTTATACGTCGGGCGGCAAAGGCGGGCGCAAGGTTGTGCGGCAGGGACGCGGGCTTATGGGCAAGCTTGCGTTCGCCGGAGCCATAGAGCGGCGCGCGCGGCGGGTGAGAATAGAGCGCATAAAGAGCGCGAGCCGCGAGAGCTTAACAAGCTTCATTGCGCGCAACGTCCGGCGCGGCTCAATCGTTCATACAGATAGTTTCAAGAGTTATCTGGACGTGCCTAAATACGGATATAAACATTGCCGTGTAAATCATTTTCTGACGTTCAAAGACAGCAAAAGCGGAGCTTGTACAAACCTTATTGAATCGGTATGGGCGCAAATGCGCCGCCATTGGAACCGCTTTTGCGGCGGTTTCCGCAACAATCTTCACCTATGGATTGCCGAGATTGAATTTCGTATCGAAAACAGTAAATGCTTGCCCAAAGCACTTAAACGGATTTTAAGAAAGAAATGAAACGCGAAATAATCTATCTAACAATATTGATATGTTTTATGATTCTATCGTTCATATACGGAGAATCTTATTCCCGCATATCTCTTGCGCTACTTATAACGATTTACTTTATAATCTTTTTCCGACCACAAAAAAAGCGCGATTAACGCGCTTTTACATACTTTGAAAGCAAATAAATACCGCCAGATATAGCTACAATAACAACAAGATTTTTAGATATACCTTTCAAGTTGGCGGTTGTCTCTTTCGTACTAACGCCAACATTTGCCGCACTTTTCATTAATTCATTTGCAACAATCGCACCAGTACCAACAGTTATAAGAGCCGCGCAAGCATAGTATGCAAACGGAGCAATGAAGATTACCCCAACAACCCAAATAATTTCATAGAACTATTTGCGCCCCTTTCTTATTGCCGATTTTTTGGCGGCGGTTGAAGTTTTACGCTTGCTCGCGGATTTGCGGGCGTGCGTTTTTTTGGCCGAGTTTTTGATTTCGGACTTGGTGATTCTGCCGTCTGCGTAGACGGTAAACTTGTATTGTTTGACGAGTTTCCGAGATTTCGGGAAATTCGCGGACATTTCCGCCGTATCGAACACGCGGACGAGGCCGGAACGCTTTTGAGGAACGCGGCGCGCCATAATCAGAACTTTCTCCCGAACTGTTTGAAGCCGGAAAATTTCAGCGAATAGTCCGACAATATGACAATTTTAGGTTTGTTTTGTTCGGCTTCGAGGGCGGCGCGGGCGGCTTTTTCGGCGGCGGCGGCTTCCTCTTTTGCTTTCGCGGCGGCTTTCAATTCGTCGATATATTTTTTGTCGATTGCCATATTAGGATACCTTTCTGCGGAAAAAAGCCTTGCCGATTAGGGCGAGCGCGCCGCCCACGACAGCGGAGCCGCCCACGACGACGGGCGAGAGGTTTGGAGCGGCGGAATCGGTGACGCCCTTTACAAAGCTTGCGCCCGCGCGTATATCTTCAACGGTTTCGGTTTTGAGATTGCCGTTTTCGTCGTAGAGGTCTTGCATAGCCGCGCAACCGGAGAGCCAGAAGCCGCCGAGGAAGAGCGCGAACGCGACGAATATGAACGCCAATTCATGCTTAGTTTTTTGAAGAAGTTTTATCATATTTAGCCCTTTGTTCTAATAGGTAAATTCGCTTGTCAAATTCGCGGAAAGTTTTCATTTCCGCCCAAATTTCCGCGCAGGTTTTGTTTAAGTTTTCGATTGCCTCCGAAAGCCGCGCGTCCGCGCTTTCGAGGCGCGAGAACCGCCCGTAGAGCCAGCCGAGCGCGGGAAATACCACGACGCTTATAATCTCCGCCCAAGTCACAAAGCATATATTGCAAATTTGACATAGTACGATGAGCCGCGAACGTCGAGAGTTGCGCCGTCAACACCCGCCGAATCTATATAAAAGCCCGCCATTTCAGCGGTTAAAGAGGCGTCCCGAAAAGAACATTTTCGCGCCGGTGATTCGACTTGAATCACCATGCCGTCAAAGCCGTTTTCAAAATTGCTTTCATAAACGGGCGTCACGGTATGATTATGAGCGGGGACGGGAACGGCGGGATTGTTTGACCCGCTTTTAGTGTTTGCGGCGGAGGAAGCCGTCGCGCCGCGCAAAGAGGCGTCGCGCAAGTCGGGTAGAGTTTCCGCGCCGAGAACCGTTTTTAAGCGGGGATATTTTGCGGCGTCGAAAGCGGAGCCGTCGCATTCGAGCCAGCCGAAAGGAAGAGAGCCCACGAAAGCGCGGATTTCACCGGTGATTGCGCCGCCGGAGGGCGCGGGGAATATTTGCGGAATGCCGTTCATTTGAAAAGGATATAGCCGAGTTTCACGTCAGACTTAATGCCGTTGAATACGTACGAGGAAGAGCCAGAAAGCCCGATTTTTTCGTTGGGAAGAAGGCGTATGCCGTGCGTTTGATAGTAAAGGCAAAATTCTTCCGTCGCCGCAGTCGGGTAAGAAGAATTGCTCACAAGCGTATCATTAGCCGCGCCCCGCTGAAAGCAATAATCGAAGAGGGGACTTTCAAAACCGCTTGCAACCACCGTTCCGCGGGAACCGCCGGAGACGTAAACAATATCGCTTCCGACGTTTTCGATAATCGCGTATCGGCGGATTGAATCCTCCGAGAGAATCGCGCCTTTCGTCGAATATCCGAAAGAACCGAACGGCGATGCGTTCGACGCCTCCGAGCTTTCAAACAGTCCGTATCGGTAAGGCACAAGGGGTACGTCGGCGGTTTCGACAGTGCCGACGACTTGCGCGCTCTTGTCGTCCACGTCTCCGAATCCCGCCAAGAGGCGGACGGTTTCGGCGGCGTTCGTGTGGTTGAAGATTGAAACTTTGTTATAAGTAAATCCTCCGAGAACCTCCGCGACTTTCGGAAACGCGCGGCCTACCATATTGAGAAGCCAGCCGGAAGAGCCGTACTGAATGCCGCTTTTTACAAAGACTTCTTCGCCGTTGTCAAACGACACGGTAAAGCCTGAATCCGGAATATCGACGGCAAGAAGCTTGTCGCCGTGAACGTCAATATCCGTCTGTCCGTTAGCGGGGACGACCCGCACAAATTCTTTTAATGAAAATTTCATTTCGCGTATTTTGTGAATAGGTAAACACAGCCGACGACCGCCGCCGCGCCGCCGACGAATTTCAAGAAACTCAAAAGGTTTTCTTGCGACGTAAGCGCGCTTTCTTGTTGCGAAACGCGGGCGTTATCCAAAAGGGCGGTAGTACCCGAAAGCGCGAACTGATTTTGTTGAGTAGTCCACGAGGTGAGCAGAGAGGCGACTTCCTCAACCGCGCTTTTCACAACGTCGAAAGCCCCGCCGTCGGTGATATTGACAGTCGCGCCGTTATCGGCGGCTACGGCGTGACCGCCCGCTTTCTGCCCCGTGACAATTTCAGAATCCTGCGCGGTAATGGAATTGTCATAAGTCGTCTGCGAACTTTCCGAATCGCTGAATCCAAATGCGGAAGCCATAAGTCAAAGATACTTTTGATACCGAACGTTTGAAATTTCCCAACCGAAGCGGCGGGCGTTCCAAAGCATTCCCTTTCGGGGAGAATCAAACGCGATAACGCCGCAATCCATTTCGCGCGCCTTGTCTTCAAGCCACTTGTAAACCGCCCCGCCGTCGGCGTCGGTTGAAACGGCAAGCGCGTTTATGAAGAAAACGCGCCTGCCGCCAACCGCAACAACCAAACAAAGAGCGATGCCGCAAGGCTCGCCGTCTTTATAGAATCCGATTTTGTCGCATTTCGCTACGGCTTCGGCGGCGTTGAAAGTCGCGTCATTGAGCGGAAGAAGCTTTATAAATTGTTCAAACCCCTCAACCGACGAAATAGAACTTGCCCGAATCATTTTTTGCGGAGAACGACGAAGAGAACGAGAGCCAGAGCCGCGACGCCCGCGACCGCTCCGATAACGCCCGCCGCGCTCGACTTGTCGCCGAATTGGACGTTTTTTGAAGTGTCGGCAAATAGGCTTGCGGAACTGCTCGCCGAACTCGACGAAGACGGAGATATGCCCATAGGGAAAGCCATTACTTAACAACCTTTATCAAGAGAATGAGGAGTACGGCACCGCCCCCGACGAGGAGGGCGGTTTTTACAATGCCGGCCGACCTTTCGCCGGCAATCGTCTTTTCGGCATTGGCCGTCTCATACGCGTTAAGCGTAGTTTCCTTAACCGCGCTCGAAATGTCCTGTACACCCGTCATTACGTTTTGTGCCGTGTCCGTCGTAGAGGATAAGAATCCCAGACCGTCCGAGACGGTTTCGGTCACGCCATCCCATATGCCGGTAAACCAGTCCATAGGTTAAAGACCCTTGTACTCTTCGAGCAGGAGGGTGAGCGCGCCCGCCGCCTTGGTGACGTATTCCAGCTCGAACGAATTGGCCGCGCGCAAGTCGAGAATGTCGCTGAATCTGTCGGTTTCGTCAAACGGCACCGTAAGCCAATTCGCGATTACGTTGAGCCCGTGCATAAAGCAATAATCTTTATATTCGACGAGATTTCTGAACTCGCGAATAGTCAGGCCGTCAACCTTGACTTTCGCGCCGTCGATGCAACCCGCGCCGCCTATCGCGTGTATGCGCGTATAGGCCGTGCGTTGGAGCGTCGAAGTCATGGGAGAGCCCGCCGAATCGTTCGGCAAAGTCTGCGACGAGTGCCAAATCAAATTGGGCATTTTCGCAGGAATATTCGCGTCCGGAAGAACGATATACTCGCGCCCCACTTGAACGTTTATTGCGCTCGACGCCGAAGACGTGATGTCAAATTCGACCGTAAACGAGGTTGCGCCGCACTTGGGATACATATGCCAAGCGAATATGTCTTCACCGTTGGGCGTGCGACGTTGCGGCTCCGCGAAGTACATTACGAGCCTTGCGGACTTGTCGCCTTCCGCGCTTCCGAAGCGCGTTTCAATCCCGTGCGCCTGATTTATCCCGATTAGGTACGAGGCCAGCGCGTAGTGCCTTATCTGCGTGCCGTTGACTTTCAGGCGGATATTTTTTATCCGCTTTTCGACTTCCGCCGCCGTCATAGCGGTAGTGCCGTCGGATATGTCGAGCCATATCCCGTAATAAGTCGCGCCAAGCGGCAAATTGAGCGAGCCGGTGCCAGAGGGCTGAACGCCGTTCGGAGTGGGAAGATTCTGTTGAATACGCATAGTTTGAAACTTATAGTTGAAATTGACTATTTCGCGGAGGCGACAATATCGCTTGCGACGTTGTATATTACCATTCCGGCGAATATGCCGAGGCCCGAAGCCAAGAGGATTTTCCAGTTTTTCATGTTAGCCCGCTATTTTGTCGTAGATTGAAATCGCAACATTGTTTCCCCATTTCCGATAGGCGAAAGCCGCGCCCGCGCCCAAAAGCGCGGAAGTTATGAATGTCGAAATCAGAAGCTTTTTCATACGTTTATATGTACCCCTTTTTGTTGAGAAGAATCAGCGCGTAGCCGCCTATGAATGCGCCCACCGCCGCCGTTATTATCGATTGAACTTTCATACGCCCATATATTATATCAAAATTTTAACGCTAAATCGAAAGTTTTTGAATTTTTCCCACCTCAAACGGTTTTTTGTGGATAAAGCAAAAACGCGGAAGTTGCGGCGCGAGAGAGAAAATTTCTTCGCCGGTTTCCTCTATCAAAATTCGCGCGTCCGACGCCGAACACCGAAAGACAAAGTATTCAGAGCATTGCGACCTTATGAGCGGCTCCACCTGCGTAATCCTTTGCATTATAAAATACGTCCTATGCCCCCAGTGCCGCGCTTGCGTCGCAAGCCAGTGCATTCGCGCCGCATCAGCCCCGCGCCCTATTGTGCTTCCGCTTTCGTCCACAAACAAAGCGCAAGACGTATTCGCCTTTGAGACGTTTAGAAATTCGTCCGAATTGACCGTTTTAAAGTCGCAATCCCATTTATCATAAAACGGGTCTAAAACGATTGTCCGGCGTCCGGATTTTCTAATTGTTTCGCACAGCTTTTTGGCAAGAAAACTTTTTCCGCTGAAACTTGCCCCTGCAATTAGCGTATGCACCTTTCTTTCCCTTTCTCACAGCCCAGAAGCGGGCGCAAGCGGCGTCCACGTCGCGCCGCATTTCCGACCACCTCCGCCAATATTTTGAAAGCGGACAATCTCGCGGAATATCAAACTTCGATTCTTCCGAAATTATAACTATTCCGTAGAATTTCCGCGCCCTAAGCCGCGTCTGTCTCCGGATTTTTTCTAGCTTTTCTTCTGTTTCTGAACGCATAAATCTTGCCCGCAATCCATTCTTTGAACCTTTGAAACTTCGGCTTGGCTTCCTCACGCCGCGCGGCATTAACCGCGATTGTTCCCGTCATAAGCGCGACTTCCACCCACGGCGGGAGATTAACGCCGCCGAAACTGTTCAAATACCGCTCCCAAGCGTCTATATACGCCGAACGAAAAACATCTTCCGGAGCGTACCCCGAAAATGCGTTTGCGGCCAAAATAACCCCGTTTGCCGCCATTTCCGCCGCCGCCCGCGTCTGCTCCGCAAGTTTTTTTTCCACCTCCGCCGCGCGCGCCGCCTCCGCCGCAACCTTTTCTGCGTCCGGCGGAATATTCAGCGGCGGCGGATTCTCATTTTTCGGTTTGCCGAAAACGTAGCCTTTTTTATTCCCGCGTTTTTTCGCCCATTCTCCGCGCTTGTTTTTGCGCGGCGGAAAGGCGTGAATATTGCCGTCCCAGCCGTCCGGCGCGGACGGGGGAACGGCGGAGGGTATTTCAGCCGGAGTATCGTTTCTGACACTTGCCGCGACTGCGGCAGTATTGACAGGCGGGAATTCGATTCCGGCCAAATCTTTCGCAGAAACATTTTCAATATTCGCAAAATCGTTTTTAGTTTCGGTTTTAAATTCATTTTCAGACATACCGCCGATTATAAATTCAATTTAACGCTTCCGCAAAAAATCAATTCAACATTGCCGCCTTTTCGATTTTCAAAACCTTTCTATAGCGTTCACGTAAAACCCGTTTTCCGTTTTCCGTCGCGTTTTCCGCCTTGACTTCCAAAAGCACCAGTAAGTGCCGCGCCCTCTCTTCGCGCGGCATTCCGGTTTTCAGCCAAGACGACCACAACGCCCCGAAATACCCGCCGTTCCGGTATCGTTGCGCATACAATCTGCGGATTATAAATATTGGATTCGATTTCCTTATTCTGATTATATTCATTTTTTCGCCTTTCGTTTCGGTTTTCAAAATGCAAACTGCGCTTGTTCGCAAACGGGGATTGCAATCTCCGCATTTTCGTTTTCGGGGCGTTTCCGCCGCTCGGTAAATTCGTCGTAAAATTCTTCCAATTCGCGAATCTTCGCCAGACAGCCCCGCGCTATTCCAAGCCATTTTTCACAAGGAATTTCGCCCCTATCAAACTGCCAATATGCCGCATTCAGACGCTTCCACCACGCCCGCAATTCGTCTTTGAACCCAATAACCTTTTCTTTCGCGCGCTCGTAAACGATTTTAAATTCGTTTTTGATGTTTTCCAAAAAACAGGATAGCCGTTTTTTGAGACTTATAAATTCGCCGCTTTCGACAAATCCGCAAACGTGCCATTCCTCCTCTTGCCGGACTTCCGTCGGAAATTGCATAAATTCGGGATAGCCGTAAATAGTCCCGTCGCCATCGAAACGCATTACGCAATTCGACTTGTGGCCGCAAAAATTACGGACTGCCGCGAATCTTTCCCATTTATCAAAACGTTTATAAACCGTTTTCGCCACCGGCATTTTCGATATTAAATTGCGCGTCAAAAATCCCCATTTCGCGCCAAGCTTGCGTTTCAATTTCCATTTCGGCATTTCCAGCCAGCGGCACAGCGTCCGCATTTTCAGCCGCCTAACTCGCGTTGAGGCGCATTCAATATCAAAACTCGTAAACCGTTTATAGCGGTATTTTTCGCAGTTATGCGTTTTCGACCAATACGGTATTATTACGGACTTATCATAGTCATACGCCATTACCCGACAGCCCGACAGAAAATCCCGCGAATACGCGACCATTCGCAAACCCCGTAAATGCGGTTTCCGGTTTACAATATCCTTACTTATGTACTTTGAAATATACCGCGCAAAAAGGTTTACGCCCTTGCGGATTGGTTGCAAAGTGTGACGCTCGCCAATTCCCAAATAATCAAGTTGCCCCGTGCGTATCGTCCGCCATACCTCCGTCACCCACGGCGCGACCGTTCGCCCGTCCACCGCTCCCGACGGCTTGAATTTAAACGGTAAAGGCCGTCCATTTTCGCCAAAATTACAGAGAGGTTTTTTACATTCAATCAATACATGAGCGTGAAGAATCCCGCTTTTGTGCGCCTCAAAAACGCGGACGAACTCCCCGAAATATTCGGCGGCGATTTCTTTCAAATACCGTTTGTTAAAGGCGTTCCAAGCCCGCGAGAATCTCCGACGTTCCCCGATTAAGTCCGCTCCGGCAGAACTGCGCATTGTAATCGTAAATTCCGCTACATGCAATTTCGCCACCCGCTCGATTTCAGCC
>ENA-OUQW01003656-OUQW01003656.1-human-gut-metagenome-genome-assembly--contig:-NODE-3656-length-10846-cov-6.278751_pt1 | contig 10846 bp, 8 predicted proteins | sample MGYA00248464_ERZ548849 | MGnify/ENA primary metagenome ERZ548849 (study PRJEB26491, sample SAMN04978193) | human gut metagenome | host: Homo sapiens | study: EMG produced TPA metagenomics assembly of...
AGAGCATCTGCCTTACAAGCAGAGGGTCGGCGGTTCGAATCCGTCAACGCCCACTTTTTTTAAGAGCAATCATGATTACATGATTGCTTTTTTTATTTCCCAACCAACACAAAGAAACACCTTATTCTCCCACTATTCTTTAAAAGAAGGCTAACACAACAAAAAAGGCAGGAATAATAATTCCCGCCTTTTTGTTTCCTTTCGTATACACCTAACGGCTTCCCCTATAGAACCTCACCGTTTCTTTTTATATAATGCAGAAGATATGACATGATCGATAGAAAATTTACCCGGTCCCGTTATGTACATCAGCACAAATACCACCAGATAAATAAAGGCCAGTTCCTTCACGGCAAACGGATCATTCCCGTGTATCACAAAAAAAGCCATTCCCATTGTAAAGGCCATCGGGATCATAGCCAGACGATAAAACGCACCGAATATAAAGCCTACGGAGCAAAATACCTCAGCGAAAACAGCCAGCCCCAACGACAACGTACTTCCTACACCCAATGGATCCGGGAAAGATTCCGACATAGCACTAAAATTCGTCCATTTCTGGATACCATGCGAAAGCAGCAATACTCCGAAAAGGATACGCAACGCCAACAAAAAAAGAGAAAAAGCATTTCCTACCGGCTTGGCAGGAAAAAGAAATTTATAAACCACTGACATAATCTTTGTTCTTTCTTAAATTAGTTATTCATTTATAAAACATAAATAAAAAAGAAAAGTTTACGCGTAACCCCATAAAAAAAGGACTTCCAACACTTGGAAATCCTTTTGTGACCAGGGTGGGATTCAAACCCACGACCTTCAGAACCGGAATCTGACGCTCTATTCAGCTAAGCTACCCAGCCAAAGACAGCGCAAAAGTATATATAATCTTGCAGGAAAACAAATGAACGGACAAAAAAAGATTACTTTTGATATTTTGCAAGCATCCTAACGATAATCACTTCCATTTTGCAAATAAAAAAAGGCACATAATTGCTATTTTGCCATTAATTAGTATCTTTGCCACACATTATTCACAAACATAAAGCACAACAAGTATATGAGTTACTTAATTAAACCAGCAGGATATAAGGCTTTATTGAACTTATCGCAGACCGAGATGGGTATCAAAAAGATCAAAGACTTTTTCCAGCAAAACCTGTCTTCCGAATTACGGTTGCGGCGCGTCACTGCTCCGTTGTTCGTTTTAAAAGGGATGGGTATCAATGACGACCTGAACGGAACGGAACGTGCGGTCACGTTTCCGATCAAGGATTTGGACGATGCCAAAGCTGAAATCGTCCATTCGCTTGCCAAATGGAAACGACTTACTCTTGCTGATTATCAAATCGAAAAAGGCTACGGTATCTATACCGACATGAACGCTATCCGCTCTGACGAAGAGTTGGGAAACCTACATTCTTTATATGTCGACCAATGGGACTGGGAACGCGTCATGGGAGCCGAAGAACGGAATGTAGATTTTCTGAAAGAAATCGTACGTCGCATCTACGCAGCCATGGTACGTACCGAATATCTGGTCTATGAGATGTTTCCCGAAATCCGTCCTACATTGCCCCAGCAAATCCATTTCATACACGCCGAAGATTTATTGCAAAAATATCCGACCTTCACGCCGAAAGAACGGGAAGATGCGATTACGAAAGAATACGGAGCCGTTTTCATTATCGGTATCGGTTGTAAGTTAAGCAACGGAGAGAAACATGACGGACGCGCTCCGGACTATGACGACTGGTCGACAATTGCAGAAAACGGACAAGTCGGATTAAACGGCGACCTGCTCGTCTGGGACGAAGTACTGAACCGTTCGCTCGAACTGTCCTCCATGGGTATTCGTGTGGATAAGGAAGCCTTGCTCCGCCAGTTGGAGATTTGCAACGCGGAAGAAAAAAAAGAACTATATTTCCACAAACGCTTGCTAAACAACGAACTGCCTCTAAGTATCGGGGGAGGTATCGGACAAAGTCGCTTGTGTATGTTTTACCTCCGCAAAGCCCATATCGGTGAAATTCAAGCAAGTATATGGCCGGAAGAAATGCGTCGTGAAGCCCGTGCTGCCGGTATGTACTTGATCTAATTGATAATTAAAAATTGAAAATTGAAAATTAAGGATGGATTATTGATAATTATTTCTGATATTCGCGTAATAAAGAGAATTTCCAATTTCTAATTTTCAATTTTCAATTACCGTTATGGACGTCAAGATAGAACAGAGCTGGAAAGAACGATTAAGTTCTGAGTTTGAAAAGGATTATTTCAGCCAGTTGATCACCTTTGTTAAAGAAGAATACCGCCAAAGAACCATCTATCCTCCTGGTCCCTGTATCTTCAGTGCGTTCGAACACTGTCCGTTCGACAAAGTCAAAGTAGTCATTCTCGGACAAGACCCCTATCATGAACCCGGACAGGCACACGGACTTTGTTTCTCCGTCCAAGACGGGACACCCTTTCCCCCGTCGCTCGTCAACATCTTCAAAGAAATCGAAAGCGATTTAGGCAAACCCATACCGCAAACCGGCAATCTGCTCCGTTGGGCGGACCAGGGCGTCCTGCTTCTCAATGCAACCCTGACGGTTCGTGCACACCAAGCCGGCTCACACCAGAATAAAGGTTGGGAAGAATTCACGGATGCCGTAATCCACCGCCTGACAGAAGAGCGAAGCCATATCGTTTACATCCTGTGGGGGTCGTATGCACAACGGAAAGGCGCTTTCATCGACGCCTCCCGCAACCTGATATTGAAATCGGCTCATCCGTCTCCCCTCTCCGCTTACCGCGGATTCTTCGGGAACAAGCATTTCAGCAAAGCAAATGATTATCTGATCGCAACCGGACAGACACCAATAGATTGGTAATTATCAATTGACAATTGGAATTACTCCCATTTCTGCCCGTCACGATAGTTGCTGCTCTGGCGCCATTTCAGGTCTTTCAGCAAAGACGAACTTACTGCAATATTGAAGGTATAGGACTTATAAGGTCCCACCGGCACAAAACTGGCAGTCATCTGCCAGCAATGCAGGTCGCGAGTGATATTGCAAGTCATATAGGATATCTTATGCGTATCGAAGTCATAGGTGGCATTAAAGTTAAAACGCCAGTTCTTCGTCGGCTGAATATTACCGTTAAAGCTCAATGCATGTGTAAGCTTGTACTTATATTCGAGCTTGCTCGGGTCAAAGTCTCCATAACGCAATTGCATGCTATAGCTGAACGAAAGGCTCCAGGGCACTTTATTGACCATATAGCCATACGAATCGAACTCACCCGTATCTTTCTTGGCACCACGCAATCGGCCTCCTTCCATTTTACCCTGTTGGTCCCCTTCCTCTCCCGAAGAGATTTGTTCGAATTCCGGATCGTTCGATGCATTGGGGTCTGTCGGAGGGTTGTTGGAATCGTCGTTATTATCTTTCTTGCCGAACAATTTGCCGAACGTATCATTATTAAAGGTATAAGAGAAACTCGTACCGGTCTGGCGCAAACGGCCTAATCCTTTACCGGCCTGCCAACGCGGAATATCCAACCGGCGAACGGTCTTCGTCGCTTCATCGTAGCCATAGGTATAGGTATCGAACGTACCGTTCAGGTTCAATGTATAGCTCTTCGAAAACTTGAGACGCAAGCCTACACTCAAGTCACTCCACTTGAACGAATCGGCCGCCATATTATAACTCATCCCCAACGACAACTTATCGATCAGACTGATCTTACGCTCACCTGTCGAATCGCGATCCGACTTGATCTTCATTTCGAGATTGTTATCTAACTGAAAACTCACGCTCCCCGACTTCCCGTTAGGGGCCGTCCCAAACATACCGCCTTCAAACGGCGAATAAGAGATCTGCTGCGTCTGTCCATATTGATCTTCATACATAAGATCTTTCCAGAAACCATATTTGGAAGCTCCAAAATCAGGCGTATAACTCAACGTTACCGAAGGTTCGAAACGATGACGAATCATCTTGATCTTGTCACCCAAAAACGGCAACGGTTTATAGAAACCATATAGCGTCGTGGAAGCTGAAACGGATGTGCTGTAATCGAATACGCGGTAGAAACCATAAGTCGTATCACGCGCAACCACCTGCTTCTTCTGCATGTCGTATGCTTTTTCCACCTTATTGGTGTACCAACGTTCGGTATAATTGAACGACGGCGAGATATTCAAATACTTGAACAAAGAGAAAGTAGCACTCACCGGAATCTGGTGCTGCATGGCATTCCGCCAATCCTTCACCAAGCTCGACTTGAACAATTTGTCTTCTTTCGTATCGATACTATTACGCAGGTAACCGTTGTAACTCATGGAAATCTTCTCATACCAACGTTCTTTTCCGACCGCATTCTTCCGCTTGAACGGGAAGATACGACTCATCGTAATTGTAATATCAGGCAATGTCAGCGAGATCGTCGAGTCTTTCGAACGCTGGTTCACATTCATGGTAGCCGAAATACTGAACGGATTATTCGGGAAACGCTGTGTTATACTGATACTGGACCCTTTGGTATTCTGGTTCGCATCCGCAAACCCTTGCGAGCCAGGATAGAAGCTGTTCAGGTTATTACGGTCATAACTGCTGGTCGCAAAGTTCACACTCGCCGAGAAAGTCCGGTACGGATTTGCCTTCGGGTCCTGCGAGTGTGTCCAGTTCAGCTTGAAGTCCTTAGACAAGCTATAATCGGGAAGCCCCTTGTCGCCCAAACGGGTAACCAGATAGGAGGCATTGAAACTGCCCGAAAACTTATACCGTTTCCGATAAGAAGAACGAGCCGACAGTCCCCAGGAACCTTTCGTATAGATTTCACCGGTCAAGGCCAGGTCCATATAATCGCTCAACGCAAAATAATACCCGCCGTCGCGCAGATAGAAACCACGCGAACTTTCATCCCCGAAAGTGGGCATGATAATGCCCGAAGAATAAGAACTCGAAAACGGGAAGAAACAGAATGGCAGACCGATCGGATAAAGCGGGACGTCCTCAAACACCAGATAGACGGGACCCGTCACGATATTTTTCTTCGGGCGGACTTTCGCCTTCGTCATCTGGATATAGAAATGGGGGTGATCATGCTCGTCGCAAGTCGTATACCGTCCCCCCTTCATATTCAGGACATCGTTGTCCATCTTTTTGGTACGTCCGGCCGTCACATAACCTTCGCCTTGTTGCGTGATCACATCTGTGATATATCCTTTTTTCGTACCGAAATTATAGCGCATCGTCTTGGATTCATACTGTTGGTCGCCATCTTTGAAAAGAGGATAGCCGAATTCCTCCCCGATCGAGTCAAGGCCGAAAGTGGCATACACCAGGCTACTGTCCATATTCATCTCGATTTTCTCGGACTGAAGTTCGATTTGTTGATATTTCACATCGCTTTCCCCAAACAGATAAGCCCAGTTCGCTCCCGTCATGATGATGGAGTCTTTCGCCTGGTAGGAAACCGGAGCGTCCAGCCCTGTCTGCTTCTTCGGTACACTGTCTAACGCAAGCACACTATCCTGTCCGGCAGATACGACCGTATCGCCCACAACGGCCATCACGGTATCGGTCGGGGCTATAAGTTCCTGCGCCTCAGTCATCATGTTTCCAGTGAGGAAAAGCAACAAAATAATCAGGCATTTGTATTTCAAAAACATTCCGTCGTTATTTGCAGTGTGTTACAGCGGGCAAATGTATAACAATTTAGCGAGCCAATCCCTTTTTATTCCCCTAAAAAGAGTTTACACCAGTTATCAAACCGTTCGACTGTTTCGTTTCCATACTTCGAAAGGCCCTGTTTTACCTTTTCGACAGATTTTTCTTTGTCCAGTTTCGTTTTGCTGTAAAACTTGTCGGCGTAGCAAATCAGTTGTTCTTCCAAGGTTTCCGGCATAAAGTCCCGGTGCGGAAGAGGCAAACCTCGTTCTTCAATCATTGCCAGCGTAATACCTGTTCCCGTATGCCGTTCGCACACGCGGGCATGGCGGGGATAACCTTCCGCCCGCATCAATTCGGCCCCCAGATAACCGTGGCAAATATATTCCGCATCTCCATGGCAATCGATATCGGGAGCATTACAACGGAAAATACCGATATCGTGCAGCATAGCTGCCTCTTCTACAAAGGTAAGGTCAAGATTCATCTCCGGATGCATCCGGGCTATAGCCAAAGCTTTATCTGCCACACTTCTACTATGAATAACCAAAATCCGGTACGCCTCCGAACCTACCGGATAATATTTGGCAATAATATCTAAAGGGTTCATAACAATCAATCGCTTTATTGAGAGACAAAGATACGCAATAAACAAAAAGAATCGTTACTTTTGCAGAAACAAATAGTAAGGAATGAGTCTATGAGAACAGTTATCAGGTATGCCTTCTGGCTGTTAAGCCTGTTCTTAATGTCTGAAATCCAGGCCGTCACTCCACAGAAAGCCCCTCTAAAATTGGGAGCCGAACGTATGGACGTCGTTACCCGTCTGTTGAAAGACAAACAGGTCGGATTAGTAGTGAACCAAACCTCCATCCTCGAAAAGCAGCAGAAGCATTTGCTGGACGCCTTGTTGGAAGAGGGTATCAACATAAAGAAAGTGTTCGCCCCTGAACACGGTTTCCGCGGGACGGCCGATGCGGGAGCCGAGATCAAAGACAGCCGTGACGTAAAAACAGGAGTCCCCATCATATCCCTATACGGAAAGAACAAGAAGCCGACAGCCGAGCAGTTGGCCGGCTTGGACGTGGTCGTGTTCGACATTCAGGATGTCGGAGTCCGCTTTTATACTTACATCAGCACCATGCATTATGTGATGGAAGCCTGTGCCGAAAACGATGTCGAATTTATCGTCCTGGATCGCCCTAACCCGAACGACTTCGTTGACGGTCCTGTCCGCCAGAAAGGATTCGAATCCTTTGTCGGCGTTGACCCATTACCCATACTGCACGGTCTGACGGTTGGCGAACTGGCTTGGATGATCAACAAGGAAGGTTGGCTGAAAAGTACTCCCGACACCTGTAAACTGCATATCGTCAAGATGGAAAACTGGCGTCACGGAGATCCGTACTGGTTACCGGTAAAGCCCTCTCCCAACCTGCCGAACGACCAGTCGATCCGTCTCTACCCTTCACTCTGTTTCTTCGAAGGGACCAATATCAGTGTCGGTCGCGGGACCTATTATCCATTCCAGATATTGGGAGCACCCGATGCCAGATACGGAGATTTCACCTTTACGCCCACCTCCTTGCCAGGTTTCGACACGAAACCGTTGCATAAGGACAAGGAATGCTACGGCACGGACTTGAGAGAATATCCCTTTACCGGGGGATTGACGCTGAAATTCCTCCTTGATTTCTATAATAAAGCAGGCAACGACCAAGCTTTTTTCTTCACCCGCCCACAATGGTTCGACCTGCTTGCCGGGACAAAAGAATTACGTTTCCAGATTGTCCGCGGCTTAAAGGAGAACGAAATACGCGCAAGTTGGCAACCGGCATTAAATAAATATAAGAAAATCAGAAAGAAGTACTTGTTATATCCCGATTATCGTTAACTTTGAACGGTTTTTTAAAACATACGGGTACAATTGATAAGTGCTTCTTCCTTGAAAATACATATATACATAGCGATGTTGATATTGGCCCTTTGTTTTCCGCGTGAAGCAAAGGGTTCCTCCGATAAAAAAGGGAAGGAACTGTTTAATGTCCTTGTCATACAGTCATACAATCAAAGCCTGAGTGCCTACTCCAAGTTCGACAAGCTGCTGCACGAGGAACTGGAGGAAAAGCAGATATACTCTTCCATCCACACATTCTACCTGGACTGCGAACGCTATAATGCCACAGACGAAGAAGCCCGGATGTACTCCTTTCTCGACACTTTAAGTTTCAAACCGGACATCATCATTTCCAATGACGATCAGGCTACCTATACTTTAATGGCCTGCAACCATCCGCTCGGCAAGACGATTCCGGTTGTCTTTTCAGGTGTCAACTTTCCCAACTGGGAACTATTGGAACAGCATCCCAACTTCACGGGTTATTGGGACAAGCCTGAATATCTGAAAAACATACAACTGATCGAAAAACTATACGGAAGATCAAAAATACTGATCTTCAAAACGAAAGAATTCATCGGCAGAAAAGCGTTCGAAACGTTGATGGACAATATCCAGGGACATGGAATAGCTGTTTACGAAGGATTGTATCAAACAAGGCCCCAAACTACTTCCACGGAAATCCAGCCCGGCAAAGAAGGCGCTTCTGCCTTATATACGACCTCAACAGCCAACCTGACCGCCCGCCAGCTTCTTTGGGTATTTGAAGACAAGCCTTACACCGCCTGCATACAAATCATTCTCGACTTCAATGTCCTGACCGTCGGACGCCTGGCCAATGTGCCGAACTTCACAGTCATTAACAACGGGTTCAACGACAACAGAGGGATCACCGGTGGCTATTTCACTACCTTGCAAATCCAGGCTGATTGTGTTGCCCAAACAGCTGCCCGCATCCTGAAAGGCACTTCTCCAAATGACATTCCTATCGTAGAAAGCCCCAAAACATTTGCTTTCGACTGGAAAGAGATGCAACGTTTCAACATACGGTTGAGCGATCTACCACAGGGAAGCATCATCTATAACATGCCACTGGAAGTCCGTTACCTAAACTATATTATTGCAGGCGGAATCCTGCTCGTCATAGCAATCGTCTATATCATCCTTCACCTCATTTACATGTACTACCGCGAAAGCGAACGGAAAAGGCAGGTGCAACTCCGGTTGATCGAAGAGAAAGAGCGAGCCGAAGAAGCCAATAAGATGAAATCGGCATTCCTCGCCAACATGAGCCATGAGATACGCACACCGTTAAATGCGATAGTCGGTTTCACCAACCTATTACAAGACGAAAAGGAATTGACCGATGAAGAAAAAGACCTTTTCCGCAATACGATCAACAAAAACAGTAATCTGCTGCTGAAACTGATTAATGATATCCTGGAACTCTCGCGCATTGAGTCGGGACGGATGTCTTTCGCTTTCGACGATTGCTCTCTAAACGAACTGTTAGAAGAGATCTACCAGACACATCACCTGCTTATGCCGTCGAATATCCGTTTCCTGAAAGAATTCCAAGAAACGGAACTTATCATTCATGTAGACCGTTTCCGGTTCACGCAAGTGATTACGAATTTCATCAACAATGCCGTCAAGTTCACCACTAAAGGGCACATCCTGTTAGGAGCTGTCTATAAGAAGGAGGAGAAAGAAGTTCATGTCTTTGTCGAAGATACAGGAAAAGGCATGTCGGAAGAGGCCCAGAAGAAAGTGTTCGAACGTTTCTTCAAGGTGGACGAATTTGCACAAGGTACCGGACTGGGCCTATCGATCTGTCAAACCATCGCCGAGCGCCTGGAGGGGCGAATCACCCTTTCTTCCCAGGAAGGAAAAGGCAGCCGCTTCACCCTGATCATCCCTTGCAGGCCGAAATAAAAAAGGCGGCCCGTCACAACCGGAACCGCCTTCCAAACATTTCACAATGAAAGTCACTTCTTTTCAATTACCATCAATTTGGTATTGTCCGTGCCATATAAAGCGATTTTATTGACCGGTTTCACCTCACCTACTGCATCAAAGCGAACGACTTTATCCAAAGCCTGCAACAATTCACGCTCACCACTCATATCCGGACAAGCCATACGCGTTGTCGCAACCTGCGGGAATTTAATGATATTCTTGCGGGAATCGCTGTATTCGATCTGCCCCATCATCCGATTGCATCCAGCTCTTCCGGAAAGGGAATGGCGAGCCACGTCGAACTCGATGACTTGATTCGTCTCGGCAGGATTCAACACCTTGCCGTTCAATTCGACAATATTCCAACTACCATCCAGGTCGGAGAAAGTCGCTTCCACACCTTTTTTCGCCTTACAAGAAGCAAAGATACCGATACTCAACGCCGCAAGACAAAGATACATGTACTTCTTCATTTCTATCCAATTAGTTTTTTGACAAAACCATCAACACGTTACCGTCGGCATCGACCAGCAACATTTCATTTTCGGACTGGCCGGCCTTCACACCTTTCACGTTTCCCATAGCTTTCAAGATCGCATCTTCGGTCTCCATATCCGGACAAGCCATCATGGTAGTGGCTGCGGGGTTGATCGTGATGGAAGAAATATCCTGATCGTCCAGCACGACAGTCGAATTAAAGATATTACATCCGGCATTACCGTGAACTTTATTATCTTTCATATCAAACTCCATATTGGGCAAACCTTCTTTCAGTATTTTTTCTCCTTTTACTTCCACAATATTCCATTTACCTTCCAACTTCTTTGCATCCGTTTTGACTTCAGAGCAAGAAAACAACATCCCGACAAAAGCAGGAATCATCAAAAGTGTCAAAATAGCTTTTTTCATTTTTTACTTTTTCATTTATAATAATCACTCGTAAATATAAGACGCCGAATCATTGCAAAAAGTTCCCGACAAGCTCATTATTTAATATTCATTAACCATTCTTACACCCCATTCACAGCTTGTATTGTATTTAAAGGGGTTAAAAAACCACAGAGGAACCGGCAAAGCCGGGAACAATCATCTATTCATCTGCTAAAGCAGACGGTAAAAGAGAGCTTGCGGCACGAGGTTCAGCCTTACCCGTTAGTTCACCGGTAAATCTGCATTGACGGTTCAAACTTATCAATACTATAATGAATTTTAAAAAACAACTATCATACTATCATGTTTCTTGTATATAACTTGAACATCATAACATATAGGCATGACAGTTTCCTTTTTAACTATCATGCAACTATCATAAATCAGTTGTTTAACCATCATT
>ENA-OUQW01003693-OUQW01003693.1-human-gut-metagenome-genome-assembly--contig:-NODE-3693-length-10761-cov-3.321409_pt1 | contig 10761 bp, 7 predicted proteins | sample MGYA00248464_ERZ548849 | MGnify/ENA primary metagenome ERZ548849 (study PRJEB26491, sample SAMN04978193) | human gut metagenome | host: Homo sapiens | study: EMG produced TPA metagenomics assembly of...
TTCCTACGCCGGCATTACCCGGATCAGGTTCGAGGGACCGGACGGCAATACGTCACATCTCAGCCGGCTTGCGCCAGCGCCCCTTGCATATACGTCGGTATTTTAGTCCATTGTGCGAAATTTGTCAAGGATTTGCGGCAAAAAGCGTGATTCCGAAAATAGAATATCGGAATTTAGAATTTGTGTTGCGTCTTTGTTGTGCTTGTGCTACAATAAAATTAGTTAGGCAACCAAAATAATTGTGATATTTGTGATTTTCTCGTGAACAGGAGATCTGAAATGGCTTCGTTTGTTGTCAACGGTACACCGGTCACGGTGGAGAAAAATCAAAAACTCATCCGCTATCTTCGCGACGAGCTGCATCTGACCAGTGTCAAGGACGGGTGCAGCGAGGGCGCGTGCGGCACGTGCCATGTCCTCATCGACGGCAAGCCGACGAAAGCCTGCATCCCTCAGACAGACAAGCTGGAGGGGAAGCATATCGTCACGGTCGAGGGCCTTTCCGACTTTGAAAAGGATGCCTTTACCTACGCTTTCGGCGAGGCCGGAGCCGTGCAGTGCGGCTTCTGCATCCCAGGCATGGTCATCTCGGCCAAGGGGCTCATCGACCAGAACCCCGACCCGACACGCGAAGAGGCGGCCTTTGCCATCCGCAACAATATCTGCCGCTGCACGGGCTATGTCAAGATCATCGACGGCATCCTGCTTGCGGCGAAGATTTTACGCGAGGGGAAAATTCCCGAAAAGAAGGAAGACTTTCAGGTCGGCTCGCGCGTGCACCGCATCGATGTCGCCGAAAAGGTACAGGGCTATGGCAAGTACCCCGATGACATCTATGTTGACGGCATGTGCTATGGCGGCGCGGTGCGCAGCCAGTACCCGCGCGCCCGCGTGCTCTATATCCGCACGAAAGAAGCGGAAGAGCTTCCTGGCGTCGTATGCGTGCTGACGGCAAAGGATATTCCGGGTCAGCAAAACGTCGGCCACATCCAGAAGGACCAGCCGACTCTGATCGGCGAGGGGGAGATCACGCAGTACCTTGGCGACGCAGTCGCGCTCGTCTGCGCGCGCGATCAGGAAACGCTTGAAAAGGCGAAAAAGCTCGTGCGTGTCGTTTACGAAGAGCTTCCCGCGGTCTACGGGCCTGAGGAGGCGTCAGCCCCCGGTGCGCCCGAGGTCATCATGGGCAACCGCGGCAATTTGCAGGCGCACCGCCACGTTGTGCGCGGCAACGCAGACGAGGCCATCAAACATTCCAAATACGTCTTACACGAGAAGTTTGAGACTCCGTGGACGGAGCACGCCTTTTTGGAACCCGAGTGCTGCGTCGCGCTCCCGCTTGAAAACGGCGGCGTGAAGCTGCTGACGACCGACCAGAGCGCGCACACCACCCAGCACGAGTGCTCGGCGATGCTTGGCGTCGATTTTGCCCACTGCCAGGTCGAAAATATGCTTGTCGGCGGCGGCTTCGGCGGGAAAGAGGACATGTCCGTGCAGCACCACGCGGCGCTCATCGCATACATCGCGCGCGTGCCGGTCAAGGTGAAGCTCACACGGCAGGAATCGCTGCTCGTCCATCCCAAGCGCCATCCGATGTGGATGGACTTCACGATGGGCTGCGACGAAAACGGCATCATTCAGGGCGTAAAGGCGAGCGTCGTGTCCGACACGGGCGGCTTTGCCTCACTCGGCGGCCCCGTGCTTGAGCGCGCATGCACGCACGCCGCGGGCCCGTATCACTATGAGAATTTTGAAATCGAGGGCCACGCTTACTATACCAATAATCCACCCGCGGGCGCGTTCCGCGGCTTCGGCGTGACGCAGACCTGCTTTGCGACCGAAACGCTCCTAAATGAGATGGCCGACCTTGTCGGCATCTCCCCGTGGGAAATTCGCTACCGCAACGCCATCCGCCCGGGCGAGGTGCTGCCGAACGGCCAGATCGTCGGCCCCGAAACGGGCCTTGTCGAAACGCTCGAGGCCATCAAGCCCTACTATGACGAAGCGGTCAAAAACGGCGAGCCGGTCGGCCTTGCCTGCGCGATGAAAAACGCGGGCGTCGGCGTCGGCCTTCCCGACTATGGACGCTGCAAGCTCGTCATCGGCGAGGACGGCAAGGTCCACATCCGCGCGGGCGCGTCCTGCATCGGTCAGGGTCTCGGCACGGTGCTGGTGCAGCTCGTCGTGACAAACGCAAAGCTCACGCGCGATCAGGTCGTCTACGACGGCAACAGCACGTTCATAACGCCTGACAGCGGCGATACCTCCGGCTCGCGCCAGACGCTCGTCACCGGCGAGGCCTGCCGCCGCGCATGCCTGCTGCTGCGCGACGCGATGGAGTACCGCTCGCTGAGCGATTTGAAGGGGCAGGAGTTTTACGGCGAATACTACGCCAAGACGAACCCGCTCGGCGCGGACGTGCCGAATCCCGTCAGCCATGTCGCCTATGGCTACGCGACGCAGATGTGCATTCTCGACAAGGAGACGGGCAAAATTAGAAAGATGGTCGCCGCGCACGATGTTGGCAAGGCCATCAACCCGCTGTCCTGCGAAGGGCAGATCGAGGGCGGCGTCGTGATGAGCATGGGCTACGCATTGACAGAGCAGTACCCGCTCGACCACGGCAAGCCCACGGCAAAATACGGCACGCTCGGCCTGTTCCGCTCGCATCAGATCCCAGAGATCAAGGCGATCGTCATCGACAAGCCGGGATTAAACCTCGCCAACGGCGCCATCGGCATCGGTGAGATCACGTCCATCCCCACGGCGCCGGCCATCGCGCAGGCGTATTACCGCTACGACGGCGAGCGCCGCCGCAGCCTGCCGCTCGACCATACGCCGTACAAAAAGTAACCGTACAAAAAGTAATACAATCAGGAGAGAGCTATGAAACGAGTTCTCATCATCTATACCGGCGGCACCATCGGTATGACGCGCACGGAAAACGGCTACGCGCCGCGCGCGGGCTACTTCCGCGCCGCGCTCGATGCCATTCCAGACCTCCGCGCATTGGAGATGCCGGAGTGGGAATTCTATGAACTCTCGCCGCTGCTGGATTCATCCAACATGACCGTGCGCGAATGGAACTGCATCGCAGAGATGATCGCGCAGAAATATGACGATTACGACGGTTTCGTTGTCCTGCACGGCACGGACACGATGGCCTACACGGCTTCGGCACTGTCGTTCGTGCTCGATGGGCTCGACAAGCCTGTGGTGCTCACGGGCTCGCAGATCCCGCTGTGCGAAATTCGCAGCGACGGGCGCGACAACCTCATCACCGCGCTGCTGATTGCGGGGGAAGGCATCGTGCGCGAGGTGTGCCTGTACTTCGGCGGAAAGCTGCTGCGCGGCAACCGCGCGACAAAATACTCCGCCGACGGACTCATCGCTTTCGTTTCGCCCAACTACCCGAGCCTTGCCGAGGCGGGCATTTCCATCAAATATAACGAAGCCGCCCTCCTGCCGCGGCAGGAAGGCGGGCTCAAGCTCCAGACGCTTGACAACATCCCCATCGGCGTCATCAAGGTATTTCCGGGCATTCAGTTTTCGCTGTTCGAGGCCATTATGACCGAAAAGCTCCGCGGTATCGTCATCGAGACGTTCGGCGCGGGCAACATCCCCGGCGACGGGAACGCGCTGCTGCCCATCATCCGCAAGGCGTTTCAGAACGGCACGGTGCTCACGGTCTGCTCACAGTGTCCGCAGGGCGCGGTGTCGCTCGGCACCTACGAAACGTCCAGCGCGCTCAAAAAGGCGGGCGCGGTCAGCGGACTTGACATGACGACCGAGGCCGCCGTCGCCAAGCTGTACTATCTCTTCTCCTGCGGCTACGACAAGGAGAAGATCAAGCAGGCGATGGAGGAGGATCTCCGCGGCGAGATCAGCGTTTCTTAAGCGCTTCGAGCGCTTCCTTCGTGTCAACGTCGCGCAGCTCTGTCTCCAGCGCTTCAAAGAGCAGCAGATCATCTAAATGCCTCTTGATGACTGCGCTGCCGCCGACATCGCCCTCAAGCGATAAAAGCTCAGGAAAGAAGCGGGCAGGGAAGAGGCAGGGGTTGCCCCGCACACCGTTGTGGCCCAATCCGACGATGTTTTCGCTGTGCGCGCGGAAGAACTCAAGCTCCTGCGCGACGGTCTTGCGCTTGAGCATCGGCTGGTCGGCCACCATGAAGCAGAGCGCGTCACAGTCTGACAGCGCCGCCGTGCCGAGGCGGATCGTCTCGCTCTGGCCGTGCTCGGGATGTTCGTTCCGCAGCGTTTCAAAGCCAAACTTTTTGGCGGCCGCTTCCACGTTTTCGTGCTGCGTCACGACCAGCACGCGGGAAAAGCTCTCCCGCGGGATCGCATCGAGCGCATGCTCGATAAGCGGCTTTCCATTTACCGTCGCGGCGAGTTTATTTTCGCCAAAGCGCGCGGCATTGCCCGCCGCCATGACCACGCATCCTATTTTCAACGTGTTATCCATCTATTAAATCACCAGTCATTCGTTTCTTTTTCACCAATCGGCAGAAAAAAGCGGACAAAATGGTACATCCGCGATCATTTGTATTATATCACGCATGCAGCACTGTACACGCTGTGCGAAATGTGCTAAAATAATAGCAAAGGAGTTGCAGATTTCGAGCAAAACCGACAAAGTGGCTGCTCGGAACAGGAGGTAGACAGATGAGCAAGGTAGGAAAAAGCGAGATCCGCGTCGATGCGTTCGACAAGGTCACCGGACGCACGAAATACTATGAGGATCGGATGCCGGCCGGTGCGCTCTATGCGCGCATCAAACATTCCACCATCGCGCACGGATTTGTCAAATCAGTCGACAAGTCCGCGGCGGAGGCCATCCCCGGCGTTATGAAGGTGCTGACCTGCTTCGACGTGCCGGAGCACTGCTTCCCGACGGCGGGCCATCCCTGGTCGATGGACCCGGGGCATCAGGACGTGGCCGACCGCAATCTTTTGAACCGCCATGTGCGCTACTACGGCGACGACGTCGCGGTCGTCATTGCGGAGGATGAGGTCTCGGCCATGCAGGGCGTGCGCGCGCTGAAGGTCGAATATGAGGAACTCCCGTTTGTGCTCGACGTGCAGAAGGCCATGGAGCCCGACGCGCCCTGCATCCACGAAAATTTCCCGGGGAATATCCTGAAGCACACCGATATCCGCAAGGGCAATTATCAGCAGGCGATCAAAGAGCCCGGCCTCATCAAGGTCGAGGGCTGGTACAACACCCCCACCGTGCAGCACAGCCACATTGAAAACCACGGCTGCTACGCTTACGAGGAAAATGGCCGCATCGTCGTCGTGTCCTCCACGCAGATTCCGCACATCATCCGCCGCATCGTCGGTCAGGCGCTCGGGCGTCCGTGGGCGGATATCCGCGTCATCAAGCCCTACATCGGCGGAGGCTTTGGCAACAAGCAGGATGCGCTCTATGAGCCGCTGTGCGCGTGGTGCTCTACGCAGGTGCACGGAAAATGCGTGCGCATCGACTGCTCGCGTGAAGAGACATTCGTCAGTAACCGTGTGCGCCACTCGATCCGCTTCCATATCATCACGTGGCTCCATAAGGACGGCTCGATTGCCGCGCGCAAGGTCGAGTGCTTCTCCAATCAGGGCGCTTACGCCTCGCACGGCCATTCGATCGTCGCCAAGGCCATGGGCTCGTTCCCGCAGATCTATCCCTGCGATAACTTTGAGGGCGACGCCTACACCGTTTACACAAACCGTCCCGCCGCAGGCGCGATGCGCGGCTACGGTATGCCGCAGGCCTCGTTTGCGGACGATGCGAACATCGACGAGTGCGCGAAGGCCGTCGGCATAGAGCCGCTCGAATACCGCATGAAGTACATCATGCCCAAGGGCTTCCACGACGGCTTCTCCGGCAACACGAACTACTACGATTCCTTCCGCGAATGTCTGGAAAAGGGGAAGGAGTACATCGAATACGACAAAAAGCGCGAGGAGTATGCCAAGGACATCGGCCCCGTCCGCCGCGGCATCGGCGTGGCGGCCTTCTGGTACAACACGGCGGTGTATCCCATCTCGCTTGAAACGTCCTCGAACCGCATGCTCCTGAACCTCGACGGCACGGTGACGATGCAGTGCGGTGAGACGGAGATCGGGCAGGGCGCGGACACGGCCTATGCGCAGATGACGGCCGAGGCCGTCGGCCTCAAGAGCTATCACGACGTGCGCGTTGTCTCATGTCAGGATACGGACATCACGCCCACAGGCCTCGGCGCTTACGCGAGCCGCCAGACCTACGTCGCGGGCTTCTCCATCCGCCAGACGGCGGCGCTCCTGCGGCAGAAAATTCTTCAGTACGCGACAAAGCTCACCCGTCAGGCGGTCGACAATATGGACATCGTCGACGGCAACATCATCCGCAAGGGCGACGGCATGGTGCTCATGTCGCTGAAAGACCTTGCGATGACCGCGCAGTACAACGCCGCGGACTCCGAGCACATCACCGCCGAGTCGACCTACACCATCCGCAACAACGCCTATTCGTTTGGCTGCACCTTTGCCGACGTCGAGGTGGATATCCCGATGTGCAAGGTGACGCTCAAGAAGATCATCAACGTCCACGACTGCGGCATGCTCATCAACCCCGCGCTTGCCGAGGCGCAGGTCCACGGCGGCATGTCCATGGCCATCGGATTTGGCATGAGCGAGCAGCTTTTATTCGACGAGAAGACGGGCCGCCCACTCAACAATAATCTTCTCGACTACAAGCTCTCGACGTTCATGGACCACCCGCATCTCGAGGCGCAGTTTATCGAAAATCCCGAGCCGACGTCGCCGTTCGGCACGAAGGCGCTCGGCGAACCGCCCGCGTGCTCGGGCGCGCCCGCCATCCGCAACGCCATCTACAACGCCACCGGCGTCGCCATCGACACCGTTCCCATCACGCCCCACGTTCTGTACGCTGAGTTCAGCCGTGCGGGGCTCATCCACGACAGCTGGAAGGAGGAGAAGTGAGCCATGTATGACATGAAAGCACTCTATGAGGCGGAAAGCGTCGAAAACGCCGTCGCCCTCCGCTTGGAGCATCCCGAGGCGCAGATCATCGCCGGCGGCAGCGACGTGCTCGTGCAGATGCGCGAGGGCAAGCGCGCCGGAAAGGAGCTCATCTCGATCTACGGCCTCGACGAGCTGCGCGGCGTGAGCATCGACGAGGAGGAAAACATCCGCATCGGCTCGCTCTCGAGCTTCTCGCACATCACGCGCGACCCCATCATCCAGAAGTACATCAATGTCCTCGGCGAGGCGGTCGACATGGTCGGCGGCCCGCAGATCCGAAACATCGGAACCATCGGCGGCAACACCTGCAACGGCGTGACGAGCGCGGACTCCGCCTCGACGCTGCATGCGTGGGAGGCCATCGTGGAGCTGACGGGGAAGGACGGCATCCGCCGCCTGCCCATCAAAGACTTTTACATCAAGGCCGGTCAGGTCGACATCCGCGTGGAGGATGGCGAGATCCAGACCGCCATCCTCATCCCAAAGGCGAGCTACGAAAACTGCTATGGCTACTACATCAAGTACGCCATGAGAAACGCGATGGACATCGCGACGCTCGGGTGCAGCGTGAACGTGCGCCTGTCGCCCGACAAGCAGACTATTGAGCGCGCCCGCATCGCCTACGGCGTTGCCGGTCCTGTGCCGATGCGCTGCCCGAGCGCGGAGGCAGCTGCCAAGGATAAACCCTTGACACTTACGACGGCGGAAGAGTTCTCACTCGCCGTGCTCAACGATATCCGCGCGCGTGACAGCTGGCGCGCCTCCAAGGCGTTCCGCGAACACATCGCGGTCGAAATGGCCAAGCGCTGCCTGATCGAGTCTATCAAACGGGCGGGAGGTGTCATCAAATGAGTCAGTACAAGCTGGTGCGATTCAACTTAAACGGCAAGGACGTTGAGAAAATGGTCGACGTGCGTGCGTCGCTGACCGATATGCTGCGAAACGATTACCATATGACGTCCGTGAAGAAGGGCTGCGAGGTCGGCGAGTGCGGCGCCTGCAACGTCATCGTCGACGGCGAGGCATTCAACTCGTGCATCTACCTCGCCGTCTGGGCGGACGGCAAGCACATCCGCACGCTCGAAAGCCTGATGGGGCCCGACGGCGAGCTGAGCGACATCCAGCAGGCGTTCATTGAAGAGACCGCTGTCCAGTGCGGCTTCTGCACGCCGGGCTTCATCATGACTGCGGTCGAGATCTTGGAGACGAACCGCCTCTACACCGATGACGAGCTCAGAAAGCTCCTCTCCGGCCATCTGTGCCGCTGCACGGGCTATGAAAATATTCTGCGTGCGGTGAAAAAGACGATGTATCGCCGCCTCGGCCTGCCGCTTCCGGAATAAGGTCGAGCCTTTACAAAATCGAAACAGGAAAAAATATTGTCTTCTTACGAAATCGGTGCTATAATCTAAATAGCACCGATTTTGTTTCAAGGCGCGAAAAAGGAGGAATCTTTATGGTCATTACGGTTGGCAGACAATACGGCAGCGGCGGACGCGAGATCGGCACGATGCTTGCCAAGCAGCTCGGCATCGCCTATTACGACGACATGCTGCTCAAGGAGGCGGCAGAGGAGAGCGGACTTTGCGAAGAGCTGTTCCGTTCCTTTGACGAACGCCCGAAGAGCTTTCTCTATTCCATCGCGATGGACCCCTATTCCTTCTCGATGAACCATGTGACGCCCAAGGGCTCCATCGAACAGCAGGTGTACCTGGCGACCTACGACACGATCAAAAAGCTCGCCGACAAGGGCCCCTGCGTCCTGATCGGCCGCTGCGCGGACTACGCGCTCAAGGATCGCGACGACGTCATCAATCTCTTCATCACGGCTCCGCTCGAAAACCGCATCAAGCGCGTTGCCGCCCGCAACGGCATCAGCGAGAACGAGGCGAAAGACCGCATCAAGAAGACGGATAAGTCCCGCGCTTCCTACTATAACTACTATTCCGCCAAGGACTGGGGCGATGCCAAGAGCTATGACCTCTGCATCGATTCGAGCCTGCTCGGCATCGATGGCACGGTCGAGCTTTTGAAGGACCTTATCCGCATCAAGGGCATCAAGTAAACGAAAAATCTAAAAAAGCAGCCGTTTCATACGGCTGCTTTTTTCCGCTATTCACGGCGGTTCAACTTGACGAAAAAGGAAAGAGCGAATTTGTGAAAAAAGTTTACGCTTTCCCCCTATGCAAAAGAGCAAAAATACGCTAAAATAATAGCTGTGAAAATTTGAACTTGTTCCTGAAAGGGGAGATTATGAGCATGGCTCAACTCAAGTATAAGCGCGTGCTGCTCAAGATCAGCGGCGAGGCGCTGGCGGGCGACAAGCACTTCGGCTTCGACTTCGACGTCGTTTCCAAGGTGTGCGACGTCATCAAAAAGTGCACGGACATGGGTGTGCAGATGGGCGTCGTCATCGGCGGCGGCAACTTCTGGCGCGGCGTGAAAAACGGCGAGGGCTACATCGAGCGCACCCGTGCCGACCACATGGGCATGCTGGCCACGGCGATGAACTGCATGGCGGTCGCCGATGTGCTCGAGCAGAAGGGCGTCGACGTGCGCGTGCATCCCACGATGATCCCTGAAAGCCATCAGCTTGCTACGGTCAATGGCGTATTCAACGCAATTTATACCGTAGGCGACGCTGCGGGCGAAAACATGTTCTTTGGTGAAGGCGCTGGAGCGGGTCCTGCTGCTAGCGCCGTTATGGGCGATGTGCTTGAGGTTGCTCGCCATTTGCAGATGGGCATCAAGCCAATTGTCGGATGCACGTGCACCGACGAGCTGCCTATCCTTTCCGTTGAGGACCTCCATACGAAGTACTACATCCGTTTTGTGGTTGCCGACCGCAGTGGTGTTTTGGCTTCCGCGGCAGATATTTTTGCTAAGTACGATGTTTCGGTTAAGACGGTTACCCAGCGCGGCAACGCTGCACGCGATGACGTCGATCTGGTGTTTGTTACCCATACGGCTGAAGAGCGCAATGTGCGCAAGGCCATCGATGACATCCTGGCTTTGGAGGGTGTTGTTACGGGCGGATTCCCGTCGGTCATCCGCGTACAGGACTAACAGGCGTTCATGCGGCTGGTTTGGCAATTCGCTTCTCCTGCAATTTGAAAGGGCACGCGCTTTGGCGCGTGCCCTTCTTTTTGTGATGCTGCGACTTCCGATTGGATTCGTTGGTTTGTTTCGGTGTGGGTTGCTTTATTCGGGCATGTTTTCCAAGTCGTAGGGTGTTGCCTGGTAAACATAATAGTTAAGCCAGTTGGTGTATAACAGCTGAGCCGTGGCTCGCCAGTTGGAAACAGGCTTCTGCTTTGGGTCGTCGTTGGGGAAGTAGTGCTTCGGCATGTCGGGGTTCAAACCCTTTTCCGTGTCGCGATGGAATTCGCCTGCCAGGGTGTCGGTGTCGTATTCGGGATGGCCGAATACGAAAAAGTGACGGCTATCGGTGCTTTTAGCGATGAATACGCCGGCTTCATCCGATACGGAGATCAGCTCTAGTTCGGGAACCTTCTCGATGTCTTCCGCATGAACCTCGGTCCAGCGAGAATGGGGCGCATGAATGACGGTATCGAAACCACGGACCAGAGGAGAAGTGGGTTTCAAGATCTTGTGCTCGAAAACCCCCGTCATCTTGTGCTGCCTTAGATACTTTGGAATCCCGAAATGATAGTAGGCACCCGCCTGCGCGCCCCAGCAGAGGTACAAAGTTGAGAATACATTGGTTTTTGCCCATTC
>ENA-OUQW01003694-OUQW01003694.1-human-gut-metagenome-genome-assembly--contig:-NODE-3694-length-10760-cov-4.595983_pt1 | contig 10760 bp, 10 predicted proteins | sample MGYA00248464_ERZ548849 | MGnify/ENA primary metagenome ERZ548849 (study PRJEB26491, sample SAMN04978193) | human gut metagenome | host: Homo sapiens | study: EMG produced TPA metagenomics assembly of...
TCGTCCGTGTCATAGCGTGTGCGCAGGATGCCCCGGCTGGCCCCGTAGGCGGCTATCCTTTCATCGTCAGCCGTGGCCGGATTCCACTGGCGGCGAAGCCACAAAATGTCCTCCCGCACGTCATCCATATACAGCGCCAGCCCCTTCGCCAGCGCCGATACAGGGCCGGGACGGAAGATGGCGGGCCAGTTCAGCTTGTCATGGAAATATTGCCAGAACGGGCTTGCCATGGCCTATTCCTCCGCCACCCAGACCGTTTGCAGGTCCAGGGCTTCCAGCACGGCCAGCCCCCCCGCCGGAATCTCCACATCCTCCGTCGGGCTTTCCCAGCGGATACGCTTCACCCCGGCAATGGATACAAGGCCGGAGGCCAAACGGTCCCGCACCACGTCCTTACCGATGGAAAAACGCGGAATATCCGGGTCGTCGCCGTAGGAAAACATGGAACGCACCCAGTTTTCCGCTTCCGCCTTCACGGAGTCGGCGTCCCCGGAGAGCAGTTCCAGCACGGCCTTGACCGACACGTTCACCGGCTCCGGAGCTCTGACCAGGAGGTCGTGATTGATGACGATGGCCGCGTCCAGAGCGGCGCGCACGTCCGACAGCAGGCTTGACGTAGGCATACCCGCCGTTCCCATGACCACGACATCCACCGTGCCTTCCCCGCGCGGATGCTGGTCCGCCACATACACGTCCACCACACCAGGAACCGAAAGCGCCGCCGCTTCATAGGCCGCGCGGGTCACGCCCGCCTGACGCTGCCAGGCCAGCACATAGCGCCGTCGCAAACTTGTGTCGCTTTCCGCATCCGCGCCTTCCTCAATCAGCCAGTCCGCCGCATTGGTCACACCCGAAATGCCTTCCACCGGAGTGACAAGCTCGCATATCTGCCCCACTGCGGCGTTGGCTCCCTGGCCGTATTCCTCCGCCGTGGCGGGCACGGCCACGGATGCCGCGCCTTCCGGCAGTACGGCCAGCTCATCCGTCACATAACGGTAGATATCGCCCTTGCCGTCGGGCTGTGTCCGCACGATACGCCCGGCGGGAATGCGCACGTTCCCGGTCTGATCCCCGCGCAAAAACAGCACATTGCCTCGCGCCTTTGTGGCGGGCTTGCGGCTTTCGTCCACCTGTGCCGCGTGCGTGTCCAGCCACTCCCCCGTGGCCTCAAGCGGAATAGCCTGCCTATGGATGACGGCAAGAAAGTTGTAGAGCTGCCACAGGCCCCAGGCGAACAGCTCGATGATGCCCCGCGCGATGCCCTTGTTCAGATTGAGGCGTGCAGGCAGCCAGCCCTTGGCCGCATACTCGTCCTGCACGGACTCGATGCGTTCAAAAAGTCCGGCGCGGATATCGCTTATATCTTTGGAGAGTCGTAGGCTCATAGCGCCGCCTCCGGTTCGTTGTATCTGCCGTCGCGTATGACCAGTTCCCGCACACTCTTGTTCGCCGTAAGCACCAGGTTCAACGGCTGGTCTTCTCCGATGAAACGCCATTGCACGGCCACGGTGATGGAATTTTCATTCCAGGCAAGCAGACTGCTTTTGACGCTCCCCACCACCACGCGCGGATCTTCTTCCACGCGCATGGTCACTTCCGCCAGAAAAGCCGCCCGTGTCTTTGGATTGTTTCCATTCTGGTAGAACAGGGAATTATAGCAGACTCCTGCCCCTGCAGCCAATATCAGAAGCAGAGCCGGGAAACCAATGGACATCAGAAGAATCGAAATAAACAGAATTACAATATTACCGGCCAGTGTCATAAGAGAAACTGCTCCGCGCTCCCCACCAATCAGAATCATTAAAATAATCAACACCAGTGCAAGAAAAATTATCATTTTTTGTCGCTCCTTTTCAGAGATGGTAGTTTCATGATAATAGAAGAAATAAAAACAGATACAGGGATTGCCAGTACAATTCCTATACTTTCAATAAGAAAACGACAGATATCATATGGAATATGATATCGTATGATCGTTATAAATCTGATCTCATTGTTCATTTTCAGGATAAACATAGGAATCATGCCGCTTGCCAGGACAAAAAGCAGCACATTTATCATGGTTCCCATAATGTCATATCCGATTTCCCGTCCTGAATGTATTAATTTTCTCAGAGAAACATCTGGATTTTTCCGGACAATTTCCCCTGTTGCAGCACTAATAGTTACAGCTACATCCATGATAGCTCCAAGTCCTGTCAGCATAATATCTGTCCAGAATATATCAGCGGAATTACTCATACTCCCCAGATATTCCAGATTAGAATAATCCAGATCTCCAAAAAACTGAATAGAAAATTCAAATAATGCCATGATCAGAAACAGTACGCATATGGTTGAAATAACAGAAGCCCATGTTTTTCTGTGGATTCCATTCAGACAGATCAGAGTTGTTATCGAAAATAGAAAAGCAATTACATTGCAGATATTTAAGATATTTTCCCCTTTCATAAAAGCCTGAAATCCAAACGCGAATATAATTGTGTTCAATATCAGCGATATGATCGTATAGAATCCCTGTTTTCCTGTAATACAGATCAGAAGAAAAAACAGACCACCTGCCAGCAATGCCAGATAACCATCACGCTTTATGGAACGTATGGATTTCCCTGGATTTTCCCTTGAACCGCTTAAAAGGACCGTGTCTCCTTTGTGATATTTCTGATTCTGAACCTGAGACGATGTATATTCATTAGAAATAGAAATCTCTTCCCCTTTATGGGTACCGTTTAATATACGCGCTGTAATTTTCTGAGTATAATAATACTCTTCTGCATCCCTGGTTCCTTTTCTGCTCATTGTTTCCTTTTCTGTTACTGAAGATATCTTCGCCAGAGGCGTATGATAAAACCTGGCGTTAAAGCAGGTAAATATAACACAGATAATATAGATGCCTGCTAAGAAATATTTCATCTGAAATACATGAGATTTCATAGGATTCTTTTTTCTCCTTCTTAATAAAAAATATTGCAGCCTTAAAGATACTAATCAGTTACTTTTTATCGAAATACTGTGAGTTCTATATCTTTCAGCTGTTATAATAATCCAGTATTTTTTTCCATATCCGCATTTTCCACTTCTCCAATTAACTGTTCACAGCCAAATAATTCTCTGACTGCATTTTCATATACCACACATTTCTCAGCCTTCTTAATCTTTTTGGCATATTTTTTATTGTTTGTAAACATAGGTGCCAGATAAGACCATAATTCTTTCATACGGAACAGGATATTTCTGTCTCCGGACAGGTCTTCACAATATTCATTATACATCATATCATGAAATCTGCGGATTTCTTCCTTTGACGCAGGTGCACCGCCACGGATCTCTCTGGCAAGTGCAGGATTCTTCAGTGTTCCTCTGCCTGTCATAATGCAGTCCAGGGTCGGAAACATGTCCTGTAATCTGGTACAGTCCTTTGCTGTGACGATATCTCCGTTATAGCAAACCGGGCTCTTGGCCCGCTCCACCGCCTCCCCAAATGTTTCCAGACGTGGCGTATTTTTGTAATAGTCTTTCTGCACTCTTGCGTGAACAATTAACTCTTCCAGTGGATATTTATTATAAATCGTCAGCAGATCTTCAAATTCTTCCGGATCATCCATACCCAATCGAGTCTTGATGGAAATCTTCATATCACATTTACGGAAAATCTCATCCAGGAATTTGTCCAGTTCATCCGGTCTGTCCAGAAATCCCGCACCTCTGCCTTTTGTCACAACAGTCTTTGACGGACAGCCAAGGTTCAGATTCACTTCATTATAACCGTATTCCTGCAGTGTTTCCGCTGTCTGGATAAAATCCTCTGCATTCTTTGTCAAAATCTGGGGAACAGCATACATCCCCTCATTATTCTCAGGCATAATGTCTTTCTTTTCTCTGGTGCTGAGATGTCCTTTCTGGTTTGGAAGAATAAAAGGAATAAAATACTTGTCAAAACCTCCAAAGCACTGGTAAAGTGCCCTTCTGTATGTATATCCTGTGATTCCCTCAAGGGGGGCTAAATATATTTTCATGTGCTTCTCCTGTTGTATTGTATTCAAGCGGATAAAATCATCCGCTTCGCTACGTAGTTCTACACCGAATAACTGCTCTGCAGTTTATTCGGTTAAATTCTTCCTCCATTATACTGTAGTCATTCTGATTTCTCAATGCAGATTTGAAATATCCGCTGCAAAATCAACTATAGCAATCCAAAAAAGAGATACCTTTTTTTCAAGCATCTCTTCCAATAAATTTCTCTATTCTTTTTATTATAGCAATTCTACAAAACCTTTCGGCCATTTACTGTCAGTTTAAAAGTTGTTCCAAGTATTTCCGCAGCTTTCCTGCAAAGCATCATACGCTCAAGGAAAATCTCAAAATAATCATACATGGAACAGATTTTTTCATCAATCTGTAGGTTCAGTGCAATGACAGATTTGTCTTCAGCGATTTTCAGCTTGGCGTCTGTAACTGCATAATTTACCCTGTCATGGATATCGTAAGCGGATTGTTCTTTCTGGCGCACACGGCTTCTTCTTACATCTGTTTTATCTGCAATAATAAGTGCCGCTGAAACCACATCCTCAGGGCTTCCTGTTGATTCGTCATGATTACCGATGGCTGCTATTACAGTTATCCTGTCTTCCAGAGACATATCTGTTTCTTTCAGTAAATCATTTGCAAGCAGTGCACCATATTCTGCATGATGGGTTCTGTTAATGGCATTTCCAATATCATGCATATAGCCGGCAATCTTTGCCAGCTCAATTTCATGTTCTGAATATCCCAGCCGTTTCAGTATCTTTCCTGCCTGATGTGCAACCTGCACGCAGTGTGCCTTTGAATGATCTGTAAAACCCAGCTGTCCCAGATTTGCATTACCTTTCTGCAGATATGCATTAATTTCTTTGTTATTTGCTATTTCCTTGTATTTCAAATATTTCACTCCCTTTGGCTCAAAGCCTTTTTATTGCATACGGTGCCTGAATCAGTACATTTGTATCTATTACATAGGTTTTTATCATATATCCGATTGCTCCTTTTCTCTGATTTTTCAATGTTGTCTGTGTCAGCCTGTCCATCAGCATCAAAAATCATATTCTTGTTTATCACCAGCTTTATTAAGCATATCAGAGAAAAAAGCACTCTGCCATCACACAATTGTACAGAACAGGTAAAATAATTGTAAAAAGGCTCAAAATTTTCTGGAAAAGCACCAACACCCTGTCCCGGACATAAACTATATAGAAATCCCCTTCGAGGTAGCGATTTGAAGGCCTTTCAAAAACCTTTGTCCATATCCCAGGAAAAATATTATCTTCAAAAATATCAGGAGGGTGATTCTCAGGCAAAGAATATCCTGATCGAGCATAATCTCCGGCTGGTAGCACATGTGGTCAAAAAATATCAGGGAACCGGTGAGGATACAGATGATCTGATCTCTATTGGAACCATCGGACTGATCAAGGCTGTCACAACCTTTAATCCCCAGAAGGCTTCCCGGTTATCCACCTATGCTGCCAGATGTATAGAAAATGAACTGCTGATGTATTTTCGTGCTAAGAAAAAGCATTCAAAAGAAGTGTCCCTATATGAACCCATAGGAACAGATAAAGAAGGAAATGAGATTAATCTGTTAGATGTGATCGAGAGTGCACCTGTAGATATTGTGGAAGACTGCTATATCCGCGAAAATACCGACTATCTTCTACGTTCTCTGAAAAAAGTCCTGTCAGATAAGGAATATCAGGTGATCTGCTGCAGATATGGGCTCTTTGGCATGGAGGAAGAAACTCAGCGGGAAATTGCCCGAAAACTGTGTATCAGCCGCTCTTATGTCTCCAGGATCGAAAAAACTGCTCTGCAAAAGCTTCGAGGCCTTTTCCCGCAAATGCAGTAAACGCAGCCAACAAATTTAACGTTGGCTGCGTTTATTAATCACTCTGCTCTTCTTAACAGATCGTAAACCTGGATTTCGGTTCCCAGGTCGATAAACAGCTTCTGCTGTGCATGAGGCGCACTCTCCATGGAATTGCCTTCCTCATCATAAATTCCCTTCACAGTGACAGCTACATTCTGTCCGTCTGGTTTCATAATTTCAATTGTCTCACCTACAGAGAATTTATTTCTCTGAGTGATCTGCGCATAACCCCGTTCATCCACTGCCTCAGCAAATCCCAGATACGTATATTCCTTCTGATAAGTATTATTATCATAAATCTGTGTATTCTCATCTGGTTTTCCATAGAAGAATCCGGTTGTAAACTGTCTGTAGGTACAGTTGGAAATCTGTTCCTGGTACCATGGCATATTTGCCTGATATTTCTCAGGGCTCTCCATATAGTCGTCTATTGCCTTGCGGTAAGTTCTGGCAACTGTTGCGACATAGAGAGCGGTTTTCATACGGCCTTCTATCTTCAGACTGTCGATTCCGCTGTTAATGATATCGTCCATATGCTCGATCATGCAGAGATCCTTGGAATTAAAGATATAGGTTCCTCTTTCATTTTCAAATACCGGCATATATTCTCCCGGACGTTTCTCCTCAACAATGGAATATTTCCAACGGCAGGGATGGGTACAGGCTCCCTGGTTGGCATCACGTCCTGCCAGATAATTACTGAGCAGACATCTTCCGGAATAAGAAATGCACATAGCACCATGGATGAATGTTTCAATCTCCATATCCTCCGGAATATGCTCTCTGATCTCTTTAATCTCCGCAAGCGAAAGCTCTCTGGCTGTTACCACACGCTTTGCTCCCAGATTGTACCAGAAACGATATGTCTCATAGTTAGTATTGTTTGCCTGTGTACTGATATGACGTTCGATTTCCGGGCATATTTCCTTTGCATACATATAGATTCCCGGGTCTGCAATGATCAGTGCATCCGGCTTCAGTTCTTTCAGTTCTGTCAGATATTCCCTCACACCCGGCAGATCATAATTATGGGCCAGAATATTTACAGTCACATAAACTTTCACTCCATGTTCATGGGCAAAAGCGATTCCTTCCTTCATATCTTCATGGGAAAAGTTCTTTGCTTTGGCACGAAGTCCAAAGGCTTCTCCACCGATATATACTGCATCTGCTCCGAAAATAACAGCAATCTTCAACACCTCAAGACTGCTAGCCGGAACCAGCAATTCTATTTTTCTCATATTGTTCACTCCTGTTTCACACTGACTGTAACTCCGTCTCCCAGGGGAATGATCGAAGTTATCAGGGATGGATTATGTTTCAGTTCATACAGATACTCACGCATTCTCTTATATATGGTTCTGTTTCTGCGCTCTACCAGATAATGGGACTCTATGATATCTCCCTCCTGAAGCACATTGTCAGAGATGAGAACACCGCCATTTTTCATAAGACGCATCACATCCGGAAGCCAGTTGATATACTGTCCCTTTGCAGCATCCATAAAAATCATGTCAAACGAATCTTCCAGTTCTTTTAATATCTGTCCTGCGTCTCCCTCAAGCAGAGTAATCTGCGCTTCCCGTCCGGCTCTCCTGAAATTCTCTTTTGCGATGGGAATTCTCTTCTCATAATTCTCGATCGTTACGATTTCAAGATCCTCAGGACCATATTCACACATAAGAAGTGTGGAGAAGCCAATGGCTGTCCCCACCTCCAGAATACGCTTCGGCCGGTTTACAGCCAGAAACATTTTTATAAAGCTCTGCATTTCTCTCCGGATGATCGGCACCCGTTCCCTGATGGCATACTGCTCCAATTCTTCAAGAAACGGTGTATTTCCCATATCCAGTGAATTAATATAGGTACGCATCCGCTCGTCAACTATCACGAATCACTTACCCCTTCCTGTTCATCATCACCTGCCAGAATTCCCATGATACGATTAGGTGTATATGCTGTACTTAACAGATACGTTCCGGCCTGAAGCTTTCCATGATAAGTGGACAGTCTCTCCTGAACATAAAATACCGTTGCACTCTTGACCAGACCTTTTTTTTGAAGAGTTTTGGCAATCTTGTACAAGGAAGTATCTTCCTTGATCACCACTGTAACTTCCTGTCCTTCTCCGGGACTCATGGCCTGCTGATTAAAGACATCATGTCCAAACTGATAAGAAGCCTTTCCTACCCAGAAAAGTAAAACTATCACACATATATAAAGTACGATCTTAAAAAACGTTCCTGCAACAACAACACCTGCTGCACCTGCACGTTCTCTGGTATCACTCATAAGCTATTTCCTTTCTGTATGTCAGGCGGATAAAGTCATCCGCTCAGTTATCTGCTCACAGCAGGATAACTGTTTTACAGTTTATCTGCTCACATTCCCGGGACCTCTATATCAATACCTTCTCCCAGTTTTATACAGATTCTCTGCATCATTTTACACAAAGCAAGCTCCGCATCCAGATACGCATTCACTTCCGGGTGTCTGCGCAGCTCTGCGGATTCTTTTCCCATCTGCTCTACAACTTCAAACAGATTATCGGAATCACATTCATTCTGGACTTTATAATTATCTGCCCTGAATGTATCCACACGTGCCTTCAGTTCGGGCTTCTTTTTCAGGATATCACTCTGCTTCTGAAATTCCAGATATTCAGGGCTCTCCTTTATAGCCTCCAGAAGCCCTTTAATACTTTCCTCTATTGTATTTGGTTCCATTTTATGCCTCCATGATAATAGGCAGGATCATAGGACTTCTCTTGGTACGTTTCCATAAAAATTCACTGAGCGCATCCTTCACAACTGTCTTGATCTTGCCCCAGTCCGTAATATTACGTTCCAGACAAGAATCCAGTGCATTCTCTACCACTTCTCTTGCACCATCCATCAGATCCTCAGATTCCCTCACATATACGAAGCCTCTGGAAACAATGTCCGGTCCTGCAAGAATCACATTGCTGTGGCGTTCCAACGTAACCACAACGATCATAATTCCATCTTCTGCAAGATGCTGACGGTCACGAAGAACGATATTTCCTACATCTCCTACACCAAGTCCGTCTACCAGGATTGCTCCTGTGTGTACAGTGCCTGTTACTTGTGCACTCTGGCTGTCAAGCTCCAGAATATTTCCGGATGCAAGGACAAAGATATTCTCTTTGGGGATTCCAAGTTCCTCAACTACATTTTTCTGTGCGGTCAGATGTCTGTATTCACCATGAACAGGGATTGCATATTTCGGTTTTACCAGAGAATAGATCAGCTTGATTTCTTCCTGGCAGGCATGTCCGGAAACATGGACATCCTGGAAAATAACCTTCGCACCCTTCATGGAAAGCTCATTGATAACCTTGGATACCGCTTTCTCATTTCCCGGAATCGGATTGGAACTGAAAATAATAGTATCATTCGGTTTGATCACTATTTTCTTATGGATGTTTGCAGCCATACGGGAAAGAGCTGCCATGGATTCACCCTGGCTTCCTGTTGTGATCAGCACTACCTGTTCATCCGGGTAATTCTTAACCTGATCGATCTCAATCAGAGTCTGATCCGGAATGCGAAGGTATCCAAGCTCTGCTGCAGTTGTGATAACATTTACCATACTGCGGCCCTCTACTGCAACCTTGCGTCCGAAACGATAAGCTGTGTTAATGATCTGCTGTACGCGGTCTACATTGGATGCAAAAGTGGCAATAATGATTCTGTTTGTCTTATATTCATTGAAAAGATTATCAAACACATGTCCCACAGAACGTTCAGACATGGTAAATCCGGTTCTCTCTGCATTAGTACTGTCACACATCAGTGCCAGTACTCCCTTTCTTCCAATCTCTGCAAAACGCTGCAGATCAATGGCATCTCCGAATACAGGAGTATAATCTACTTTAAAGTCGCCGGTATGCACTACGATGCCTGCCGGAGAATAGATCGCAAGTGCAGATGCATCCTGGATACTATGGTTTGTCTTGATAAATTCAATTGAAAAATCACCAAGATTAATGACCTGTCCATGCCTTACTTCCTTTAACTTGGTAGTATTGGTCATATTATGCTCTTTCAGCTTATTTGCAATAAGGGCAATGGTCAGCTTCGTGGAATAAACAGGGACATTTACATCTTTGAGTACATACGGCAGCGCACCGATATGGTCCTCATGTCCATGAGTGATCACAAAGCCTTTTACTTTGGAAATATTCTCTTTTAAATAGGTGACGTCCGGAATGACAAGGTCAATTCCGAGCATATCATCTTCCGGGAAAGCAAGACCGCAGTCTACCACAACAATGCTGTCTTCATATTCAAATGCTGTGATATTCATTCCAATCTGTTCCAGACCACCCAGAGGAATGATCTTTAATTTAGATGTTGGTTTCTTCGGTCTGCGGGAAGAATTCTTTATCGCAGCCTTAAATGGTACCTGTATTCCGTTCTTCTCTTTATCTGCCGGAGCCTTGCGGTCCTGCATTGGTTTTCTTCCATAAGAGTTTCTGTGCTGTGGTTTATATTTATAATTCTTCGGTCTGTTGTATGGCCTCTTCTGACCATGTCCGAACTGTCCGTCATGATTTTCACGCGCTTCATTATTAAACTGGTTGTTATTTTCGTTACTCAAGTACTACACCTCCATGCTACATTTCAAGGTCTACGTCATCTAACATTTGTTCAAATACTTTAAAAACAGCCTGCATCTCATCCTCGTCCTCGACCATTTCATAGCAGGCTTCCTGACTGTCATCCTCTGACACGTCTTTAAAAATATAGGCTGTCGCCTCATCATCCTGAGAATCAGATACCAGAAGATATGCAACTCCTCCGATCCTGGTCTGCTCCTCTACATAAAACTC
>ENA-OUQW01003699-OUQW01003699.1-human-gut-metagenome-genome-assembly--contig:-NODE-3699-length-10743-cov-3.408402_pt1 | contig 10743 bp, 5 predicted proteins | sample MGYA00248464_ERZ548849 | MGnify/ENA primary metagenome ERZ548849 (study PRJEB26491, sample SAMN04978193) | human gut metagenome | host: Homo sapiens | study: EMG produced TPA metagenomics assembly of...
GCTCCTTTTCACTGTAGCGTGATGCCTGGAAGCTGAACGGCTTTTTGCCCTTTGCATACAAATTTCCAACAGATGCATACTGACAGTTATAATGGCTTCCATTTTCCTGTGGGAAAACGTAATCCTCAAACATATCATCAACCGTTGTATCAAAACGATCTACCCAAGATGCACGATGCTTATCGGAATAACTTTCATATGGACCATATCCGTAGTATGTTACATCGGTCTTATCGTTTGGAAGCTTTAATCCAAGACCAAATCGCGGAAGATACGGGAATACCTTGTCAAAGTTTCCATCTAAGGAAAGGTAAATGGTTCCCTCAAGATCAACTTTCCATACTGCCTGAAGGCGAAGAAATGGCTGCTTAGCTGGAGATGCAATAGAGAATCTGCTATGAATCTCGATTACGCCATCTGTTTCCTGAATAGATGTCCCATATACCTTTACTGTACTTCTGTCGTATCCTGCCATTCTCCACTCCTTTGATACTGCCGAGTCATTATTTGTCGGCGCACGGAATGTCAGAAAACGCATTGGCTCAGAAATCTGGTTCTCATTATCTTTAACGATCTTTGCAAATGTTCCAAGATGGCGATCAAATACAATACACTCGCCGTCTCTTGTCAGCTCATAGATATCCGCCGTCTCATTTACACTCCATGAAGCAAATGCCGGCAACGCAGTCTTAGATACAGGTGTGAACACTTCATCCTGCTCCTCAAACAAAGCAATCTGATCAAAGCCAAGTACCTCTCCTGCAAGAGCAGTTCCCTGCTTTGCTGTGTAGGTCAGCTTAAGATAAGTATTTTTATTTGTCTTTGGTGTCTCTGGAATCAGAACAAAGCCTTTTTCATGTGGTTCAATTGAAGGTATTGCAACACTTCCCTGTGAAAGCAGTCTTCCTTCTTCCTTAATCTCATATGTTACTGTTACAGCATCATCAAGATTTGTGAAGTCAAGACGATTCCACAATGATACCTTTAGTGGACTGATTTCCTGAAGTGTGGCTCTTACTGGGCGAATTGCATTTTTCCACTCGTGCAGTCCAGTATGCGGGCGGCGGTCTGAATAAACAAGTCCGTCCATACAGAAATTTCCATCATGTGGGAATTCACCGTAATCACCGCCATAGAAATATTTGTCCTTCCCATCTGGTGTCTTTCCTTCATATGTTGCATGATCACACCATTCCCAGACAAATGCGCCGATAATTCGCTTTTCTGGTAAGATGACTTCCAGATAGTCCTCAATGTCACCAGGGCCATTGCCCATTGCGTGAACAAACTCACACAAGATAAATGGCTTTACGCTAGTAGGGTCTGCAAGATACTTTTTAATTGTCTCTACAGTCGGGTACATGCGGCTTACCATATCAAGACAAGACTGATCATTCTCGATTCCTGGAGGTGCCCAAGTTGCTCCTTCATAGTGAACTGGACGTGTTGGGTCATATTCCTTCGTCCACTTTCCAGCATCAATCAGATTCTTTCCATAACCGCTTTCATTTCCAAGAGACCAGATAACAACACAGCTTTCGTTCTTGTCACGAATTACGTTTAACATCATACGATCTACAATCGCATCGTGGAAAGCCGGATCCTGAACAATCTTTCCAAACTTTCTATAAATCGGCTCTTCACCAACAAGATCCATCGTTCCATGTGTCTCAAAATCAGCCTCTGCAATCACATAAAAGCCATACTCATTGCAAAGCTCAGTAAACCACGGTGCATTCGGATAATGACTTGTGCGGATTGCATTGATATTGTTCTTTTTCATCATCGTAAGATCGCGCACTACATGCTCTCTTGATACCGTGTATCCATCTGTTGGGCTGCTGTCATGACGGTTTACACCAAGAAGCTTTACCGGGCGATGATTTAAAAGCATGACGCCATCCTTTATTTCAACCTCGCGAATACCGACTTTTTGCTCAATGACCTCATCATCAGTAGACAAAACTAGTTTGTATAAAGTTGGATGCTCAGCATTCCACAAAATTGGATCATTCACTTTAAACACAGTTTCTAGATCTTTATTTTCTGTCGCAAGCGTTTCATTTGCCAACTTGCTGCCATCTGGTGCAAATAAGCTTACTGTCACATTCGGCAAACCTTTATATGAATCAAGCCTTACAAAAACCTCTGCCTTTGTGTTGTCCTCTGACAAAGTAGTGCGCACAGTGTAGTCCACTACTGCGCTCTTTGGACGAGCAATCAATGTAACATCACGGAAAATTCCGTTGTAGCGATACTTATCCTGTGCTTCAAGATACGTTCCATCAGTCCACTTTAACACAAGTACTGCCAGACGGTTCTTTCCTGCTTTGACAAAGCGAGTAATGTCAAACTCGCTAGGACTGTGTGACACCTGGCTGTAGCCAACAAACTGACCATTCACCCATACGTAAAATCCTGCCTCTACTCCCTCAAAGTACAAATACAAGTCTTTTTCTAATTCCTCATTAGATACATCAAAATCCTTATAATAAGCACCACATGGATTCTCATCCGGCACATACGGTGGATCATATGGTATGACAAATGCACCACCCGAATAATGCTTATAGTCATAGCCCTTTGACTGCCAACAGGATGGTACCTCCATCATCACATACTCTGGGTTTTCATAATCTTTAAGAACAAACTTTTCATCCACGCTCTGCGGATTGGATAATAAAAGAAGCGCCAGTCATTGCCGCTCAACAAACGGTATGAATCTGTTCCATCTGTCTTTTTCGGAAGGTAGTAGCAGCGCGGCTTCTCTGTTCCCACGTGCAGCGTATTTAAATCCTCATAATAATGAATCAGCTCCATTGTTTCCTCTTTTCTGCGCTCTGCGCGTTTTTATCTATATAATACAAAAATGCCGACACACAACATACATATATGAAGCGTGCCGGCATTCCTCTTACTCTTTTAAGGAGCCAAGCATGACACCCTTTACAAAATATTTCTGGAAGAATGGATAAGTGAACAATACTGGCAGTGTTGTAAATATGATCATAGCATATTTTAACTGTGCATTGCTCATCTGTTTTCTCGCCAGCTCCTGTGCAGCTGACGGACTTAATACCTCAGTAATCTGCTTTGTATTCTCAATTAATACGCGGCGCAAATACAGCTGAAGCGGCTGCCACTTAGTATGTGGCAAGTAAACCATAGCGTTGAACCAGCTGTTCCATACACCAACAATTGTATATACAGCGATTACGGCTAATATTGGCTTTGATAATGGCAGGTATACCTTAAGCAAAATCTGATATACATTAGCACCATCGATCTTTGCAGCTTCACGAAGACTCTCTGGAATGCTGCTAAAAAATGCCTTTACCAGAATGATGTTCCATATGGAAAAGCAAACCGGAAGAATCTGTGAAAGCGGATTGTCATACAAGCCTAACTTATTTATTAATAAGAAGGTTGGAATCATACCGCCGCCGAAGTACATAGGAATCAGCAAAAACATGTTAACAAATTTTCTTCCCATCAGACGCTTATAAGTCAACGGATATGCAACTAGTACACACGTTGCTAGCATCAAGATCGTAGTCGGAATTACATATATAATTGTATTTAAATATGCTCTCCACATCTCTGGATCCTGTACCAAAACCTTATATGCATCTACACAAAAGCCCTTAGGAATTACATAAACATTCATCTGTGCGGCATTTTCTGGTGAACTAAGCGACATGATCAAAACATAATACATCGGATATACAGCCAGAAAACAAAGGAATGCAACTGCCACATAGACAAGCACGGTATATATCGTTTTGCCTTCTTTAATCTTATTCGGATTTCTCTTTGACATCTCTGACCTCCTTACCACAGACCGAAGCCTGTCAGCTTATTACTGATCTTGTTACATATATAGGTCAGTGCAAATCCAATCACAGACATAAAAAGACCAGCAGCTGTCGTAAAGCTATATTCACCATTTAAAATACCCATACGGTATGTATACGTACCGATAACATCTGCTACATCGTAAGTTGCCGGTGTATACAAAAGCAAAATCAGATCACTATTTGTAGAAAGAATGCTTCCTACCTGCATAATCAGGTTAATCGCAATGATTGGCTTAATTCCAGACAATGTAACATGCCAACACTGCTGCCAGCGGTTTGCACCATCAATCTTTGCAGCCTCATAAAGACCCTGATCAATGGATGAAATCGTAGACATGTACAAAATACTATTAAAGCCGAACAGCTTCCACACATTTGTGAAAGTATAAATTGTAGGGAATGCTGATGGCTCCTGTCTCCAGTTAATATTTGGCAATCCAACAATTGTAAGCAGTTTTGTAATAAGTCCATTCACGTCAATAAAGGAAATTACCATACCTGCAACAACTACTGTTGAAATAAAATACGGCATGTAGCTAGCCGTCTGACAGAATTTTTTGAATCTCAAATGCTTGATCTGATCCAAAAGAATTGCAAAAATAATAGGCATTGTAAAACCAAAAATCAAGTTCAAACCACTTAACACGAGCGTATTTTTAATCAATCGACCAAAATACTCACCTTGAACAAAACGCTTAAAGTTATCCAATCCTACCCACATGGCACCATCGCCAAAAAATGGATCACCTGGCCAATAATCCTGAAATGCAATCACGATACCGAACATTGGCGCATAGCAGAACACTGCGATCAGAATAAATACTGGAAGCATCAGCAGATACAGCTGGCGGTTTTCTCTTTTTTCAACCGCCGTATATTTTCGTTTCATTTTTGTTTTCATACGCACACCAGCCTTTTACAAAAGGCCGCTGACAAACGCTTTTGTTCGCAGCGGCCCTGTTTTTATCAAATTGTCAATCAATCCACAATCGTTTTTCAGCTTTCTGAGTTGATCTTACTTGTTTTTCAAACAGAATATCGATCATCTCTTTGTTCTGTCATAACGACCCTGATAAATTTCAATAAGCTCATCCAGACCAAGACGTTTTAAATCGTCCATGTAGGAATCCCAATCATCCAGACTCTTCTGCCCAAGGATCAACTTTGTCAAAAGCTCCTGTGAATATGTATCCAAATCGGTAAGAATCTCGCTGGTACGCTTTGTTTCTTCCTGATTAGCAACTGCTAACATTGTCAGTGGAGAATAGTTTACTGTATTTTCCATGTTCTGAGTGAATACCCAGTCTGCAAAGTCAGCCTTTGCCTGATAGCCCTCTGGGATTCCCGCATCCTTTCCAAGCTGGATTCCTGCTACAAGCTCAGTAGACATATCCTTGTTCAAATCCATACGCGGAAGCACTTCGGAATTCCACAGTGCACCAACCATCAAGCTCATAATAGAATTGTCAATGTCATCGCCAGACAGCTGCTGATAATCGCCATCTTCTGTACGTGTAAAGTTCACGCCCTCTACACCATGCTCTGTTAACTCTACATACTCTGGTGAACACATATAGTCAAGAAGCCTTGCTACAGCTGCTGTATCTTCACACTCATTTGTTACTGCATAAATTCTGGACATCAGGTTTTCACCACTCTGCAAACGAACAAGCGGCTCAGTATCGTCGGTAGCCTTTATCACGATCGGCTCTAAGTATGGAGGCTGTGCACCTTCCTGAACCTGAATAGTTGGCTCTGCCCATGTCTGTGCAACCCAGTTTGCCTCACCAGACATCTGGTTAGTAGCACGTCTTGTATTTGTCTGATTGGTGATATCCACCATCAATCCTGCTTCATACAGACTATTCATATAAGAAATATAATCCTTTATATGATCCTGATACCACGGACTGGTCAGCGTATCTGTTTTTGGATCAATAAATACCATTTCAGGTCCAAGTCCAAACCACTGTGCAATATCGGTTCCAAATCCTGCAATCTTCATTGTGATAACTTCATCTACTACACCATTTCCATTACAATCCTTATCCTGGAAAGTCTTAAGTGCTGATGTAAATTCATCAAGTGTGGTCGGTGTCTCAAGATCGCATGCATCAAGCCAATCCTTACGGATATTGAATGCTAATGCCGCACCAGTTGTTACCTCACCTTTGTAATTACTTGTCTGAATATCAGCCAGCCAATATACGTTTCCATCCTCCATGCTCAAACGCTCGGAAACAAACTTTCCTTCTCCCTCAGTGAAGAACTCTTTTGCCGTTCCTTCCTCTGACTGATCCCAGATTTCATTAATCGGTACAAAGATTCCTCTGTCGATAAGTCTCTGCTTTGTCTTATCATCAAGTGGCTCAATATACATTATGTCACAGCCTAAATTTCCGCTCGCTACTGTTGTCTGACATACTGTAGTATACTGATCATCCTCGATTAAGTTAAATTCAAGCTTGATGTTTCTCTTTGCAAGCTCTTCTGTGAAGGTATTGTAGAGCTGGCTGTTTCCGCTCTCAATCCAGTCCTTTAAGGAAACGGTTCCGCCATTCACGGTTGTGACGGTATTGTTGATTCCCATAACACGAATTACAGACATTTCATCTGTATTCTCACCTGCCCATGTTGATGCTGGAATCATAGATGCGGTCATTGCTGCACACATAGCAGCTGCCATAAGTTTTCTGGTATACTTTCTCATCTGGCTCCTCCTTTTGCCTTTCTCTTTTGAAAATTGATAGCTCAAGCTTATCATACAAAATTCCCAAATAATAGTACAAACTTGCCAGAAGCTTTGATAAACTTTTCATTTATTGTCATATATTTTCAAAACAGCATTGTAATACTTAACTATAAAGATCCATATTTCCACGAAATTCTTTTGGTGTTAGCCAATAATATTTTCGAAATACGCGGTCAAAATAGCTGACACTCTCAAAACCACACTGCATAGCAATCTCCGTAATCGACGTCTCAGATGACTGGAGCATAGCCTTGGCAACCTCTAGTCTATACAAAATCAAGTAGTTAAATGGCGTAACATCAAGATTTTTCTTAAAACAGCGTGCCGCCTCACTCTGACTAATATTAGCAGCACCTGCGATATCGCCAAGTGTAATTGGTTCAGAGTAATGTCTCCTAATAAAAGCAAGCATCTGCTGCAAACGAATCTGCGATGGACTTCGAACCTGAGACGGATCAGTTACTGGAATTTCCTGACGAAAATTTGCTAGTTTTTCCCAGATACGGCACACAGAAAAAATAATAGAAGACATTTTCTTTTCAATATTTTTCTCACAGTAACAGCGCAATTTTTCCATCTCGCTTAGTATGTCCTTCTGCCAGTCCTTTTCGCTAGTCAGAAGAATGTACTGGTACTGCTCCTGATGCGCGATGGGTTTAATGCATTCCTTGTAAAAATAATTGTCTGTTCCAAAAACAAACTCAGCCGGAAGCAAGATAGTTTTTATTAGTCCTGCCCCGACATTTCGCAAAATACTATGGCTTTCCTTTGAGTTAATAAAGATTCCTTCATGCTCCTTAAGCAAAATTGATGACGTATTCACACAACAGGTAATTTCACCCTTTTCCACATATAAAAATTCAACTTGAGAATGCCAATGCCATGGAAGTACCATTCTGTCTTTCCCCTCAAGAACACACTCACGACTATGAATTGGAAAATCTGCAATTTCATATGTAACCTGCTCTAGCATATTGCTTGCTGACTCTTTTTGTGACCATTTTCCTCCCATTTTACTCACCTCTCGTTCTTTCGTCACAAATACGACCATTTGTGGGCAGTATATCACACTTAATTAGGATTTGACAAGTGGAAGGGTGCTGCAGCCAGCTCTGACTAGTAAACTTCTCGTTTTTCTTTTACTGAAATTTCCCACATCAGATTTCAAAAAGTTTAGGGGGCTAGTGTACTAACCTGCCCCCCTGAAGATGGAAAAAATGTTTAAATACGCTTGAATTTTAACGCCAGCCAGATGAGAAGTATGCCGCCTGCTCCTGCTAATCCCAATCCAAATAGCATACTGTAATCCTCAATTCCGAGAACAACATCTTTTATTTGGCTTTCTTCCTGACTGGAGCTTGGCGTCTGGCTCTGGGTTTGAGTCTGAGCCTGTGATTCCTGTGAGGTTGATGGCGATGTCTGTTCTTCGCTGGACGCCTCAGATGAGCTGCTCTCTTCTTCGCTCGTCTCCTGTTCTTTTAAGAAGGAATCATATATCTCCTGTGCAATTGCTTCGTCTGCTAGCGCGACAGCATATTCCTGTTTTGCTTTCGTCACTGCTGCACATAACTGACTGTACCATTCCTGTGCCGTTTCCGCTGTATCATCTGCTGCCTTTTGATTTTTCTTTGCCTGCATATATGCCCGAATCAACTCATTTAGTCTGACGAAACGTTCATCCGCTTCTTCCAGAGACAAATCAAACTCCTGTCCATTCTCCCAATCGCAGGATGCAAGTGCCTGCAGATTTACTTTCCATTGTGCAGCCAGTGCCTGTTTTTCATTCCACATTTGCAAAGCGGTGTCTGCTTCACTTTGTGCCTTTTTGCAGGCATCTTCTGCTACTGCAGCATCTTCCTTCGCCTGTTCGAATTCTCGCTTTGCCTGCTCATTTGCTTCAAAGCACTGCAGAACAGACTCTTTGTTCTTTGCAGCTGAATCTGCCGCATCCTTCGCTGTTTGAAGCTCCTGCTGTTTTTGCTGAAGTGTTGTATCTTTTGCTGCAGCCTCTTTTTCTGCGCTAGTCTCGACATCAGTTGCCTGTGTCAGCTTTACATTTGCATTGTCCAATGCCGTCTGTTTTTCATCAAGCTGCTGTTTTGCTTCTAATGTCTGTTGACCATTGAGCTTATTTTTTTTGACTGCCTCATCATAGTCTTCGTCTGCGGCTTTTTTCCTGTCAGCACAATTTTGCAGCAATTCTTGTGCTGAGGTAAGCTGTTTCTGTACAGCTGCCAGCTCATCATTTGCTGCCTCCAATGCTTTCTTTGCTTCCTCTGCATTCGTGTTCGCCTGATCGACATCTGCCTGCGTCAGCTCACCATTTTGAGCAATTGCTTCATCATATTTTTTCTGGGCTTTGGAACACTCCGTTTCGACATCTGTTTTTTTCGCTTGTGCATCTTTAAGTGCTGCATCGGCAGCTTCCTTTTTTAACTGCGCTGCCGATTCCTCATCATTTGCTGCCTGCAGTTCGCTTTCAAATTGCGTCTTGTTCTCAGAAAATCCCTGCTCCACTGCTTCTTTTGCTGCTGCTTTCTTTTGTTCTGCTGCCTCTTTTGCCGTGTCTGCATTCTGCACTGCTTTTTTAGCTTTCTGCAGCTCCTGTGCTGCCGTAGTCTCCGCCTCTTTTGCCTGAATATAGGTGCGAATCAATTGGTTTAAATCCTGAAAACGTTCGTCAGATTGTTCCAGTACCTCATCAAATTCGTCTCCATTTTCCCAGTCACACGATTTGGCTGCTTGAAGCTTTTCGTTTAATGCCGCAGCCTCCGCCTGCTTTTTCTCCCATGACTGCACCAACGCATTATACTTCGTCTGCGCTGTACGGCAGGCATCATCTGCCACGGTAACATTTTCCTTGGCCTGCTCTAACGCAGACTTTGCCTGTTCATTTTCCTCAAACTTCTGTTTGACAGACTGGTAGGTCGTAGCTGCCGCATCCGCTACTGCCTGTGCATCCAAAAGATCCTTCTGCTTATTACTAAGCTCTGCTTCCTTGTTTTTCTTTTCACTTTCTGCCGACTTTACCGCGTCCTCTGCCTGTTTCAAAATGTTCAGTTGGCTCTCAATCGCATTCAGTTCATCCTTCTTTGTCTGTAAGGCATTCTCTCTGTCTTTTAATTGAGTCTGACATTCGCTTACTTGCGTTTCCTGATAAGATTTCTTTGTCGTAAGCTCATTATACTTTGTTTGAGCCTCTTCTAAAGCAGCCTGCGCTTGTTTGGCCGCGGTCTCGGCTGACTGAAGCCTTTCATCTGCGTCGGCTTGCATTTCCTTCAGAGACGCTAAATTAGCGTTCACATTTTCCAAATTAGCTTCCCACAATTTTTTTTCTTCCGTAAGCTCATTATACTTTTTCATGTAAGCATCAATCTGGTTCTTGCTAGCATCACGACTTGCCTGAGTAGCAGCGAGTTGTGCCTCTAGATATTCACGTTCTGATTGGGAGATCCCTTCTCCCTGCAACATTCCATTTATTATCCCAATTCTTTGCTCTAAGGAACGCAATGAACTCTGTTCAGTTATGATTTTTTCCTCATACTCTTTCAAGCTCTGATTCAACGTGTTGATCTGTGTCTCACACTGAATTTTTCTGTCATCAGTATCCTTTTGCAACGTCTCGACGTAAGCTTTCTGATCCTGCGCATCTTTTAATTCATCATCCGCTGCTGTCTTTGCAGTTGTACTGGTTTCCAGCGCTTTCTGTGCACTGTTAAGCTGGTTTTGTACGTTTTCCAGTTCTTTCTGTGCTGCCTCTAAATTCTGCTGTGTTTGATCTTTATCTTTTTTAGCCTGCTCTACATTTTTCTGAGCAGTCGTTTTTTTGCTTTCTGCATCCTGCAGTGCCTGTGCGCCCCCCAGATTATCAAACTCCTGTTTTGCAGTCTCCAATGCCTGTTTTGCTGCATCGGCTGCTGTCTGTTTGGATTCTACCTGACGCTCCTGCTCTTTCACCGCATTTTCTGCTTCTTTCTCTGCATTCTGCGCCTGATCGACATCTGCCTGCGTCAGCTCACCATTTTTATAAATTGCTTCATCATATTTTTTCTGGGCTTTGGAACGCTCCGTTTCGGCAGCTGTTTTTTTCGCTTGTGCATCTTTAAGTGCTGCATCGGCAGCTTCCTTTTTTAA
>ENA-OUQW01003708-OUQW01003708.1-human-gut-metagenome-genome-assembly--contig:-NODE-3708-length-10711-cov-6.606888_pt1 | contig 10711 bp, 8 predicted proteins | sample MGYA00248464_ERZ548849 | MGnify/ENA primary metagenome ERZ548849 (study PRJEB26491, sample SAMN04978193) | human gut metagenome | host: Homo sapiens | study: EMG produced TPA metagenomics assembly of...
GCAGCGGCATGATCAGGTTGACCGCCGCAAAGGCTGTTTTGCCCACAAAGTTGGACACGCACAGGCCATCTACGATGCCGTAGATGGAGGTGAACAGCATGGTGCCCACGGCGGGCAGCACGAACCGCAGCAGGCGCGGGTAGGTAAAGTGATCCGACAGTTGGATTTTTTGCTTGGACACGAAAAACTCCTTTCGACAGGAAACAAAACAGGCCGGATAAGCTCCGTGAGTGCACGCCCGGCCTTCCTCTTCTTCCTCACTACGGCAAGGAAGCCTCCGGCGGGGCGCTGTCTGCACGGCATCTTATCCGGCCCGTCCAAATTACGTTGGAAACGGTCCTCCGATGACCGAAAAAAAGTATAGCAGAATCCATTTATTTGTCAAGAGCAAAAAATACGCCCAAAAGCGAAAATTCATAAAATATCTCTTTTCCATTTTTATCAGACCTGTTAGAATGATAAACAGTTTTGATTTTTCCGGAAAGGAGTTTTCCTGTTTTGCTGAAACGATTCTATACCGCCGTCGTGCACCGGCGCAGAGCGGTGCTGGCCGCGTTCATGCTGGCCGCCGTGCTGAGCGTGTTTGCTTCCCGGGCGGTGCAGGTGGACTACGACATCAACGACTATCTGCCGCCGGACTCACCCTCCACCATTGCACTGGAGCAGATGAACAGCGCCTTTACCGGCGGCATCCCCAACATGCGGGTCATGGTGCGGGACGTCACGGTGCCCGAGGCACTGGACTACAAAGAAAAACTTGCCGCCATCGACGGCGTGGAGGCCGTGACCTGGCTGGACGACAGCCTGGACGTGACCGTGCCGCTGCAGATGCAGGACACCGCCACGGTGGAGACCTATTATAAGGACAACTGCGCGCTGTTCACCGTGACGGTGGAGGATGCGAACCGTCTGGAGGCTGTGGCGGCCATTCAGGACCTGATCGGGGAGGACAATGCCCTGGCCGGGACCGCGGTGTCCACTGCTGTGGCTACCAACTCCACCGTCACCGAGGTGGCCAAGATCGCGGCCATTGCGGTGGTGTATGTGCTGTTCATCCTGATCCTGACCACCGATTCCTGGGTGGAGCCGCTGCTGGTGCTGGCGGGTCTGGGGGCGGCCATCCTCATCAATAACGGCACCAACCTGATGTTCGGCACCATTTCCTTTGTGACCAACGCCGCCGGCAGCATCCTGCAGCTGGCCGTGTCGCTGGATTACTCGGTGTTCCTCATCCACCGCTTTGCCGAGTGCCGGGCCGCGCGCCCGGACGCCAGCGCGGAGGACTGCATGGTGGAGGCCCTGTGCAAATCCACCGGGTCCATCCTGTCCAGCGGCCTGACCACGGTCATCGGCTTTCTGGCGCTGGTGCTCATGCAGTTCCAGATCGGCCCGGACCTGGGCCTTGCGCTGGCCAAGGGCGTGGTGCTGAGCCTTGTCACCGTGTTCACCTTCATGCCGGCGCTGACGCTGGTGTGTTACCCGTGGATGGATAAGACCCACCACAAGCCTCTGCTGCCCAGCTTTGACAAGTTCGGGCGGTTTGTGTCCCGCATCATGCTGCCGGCGGCGCTGGCGCTGGCCGTCATCATGGTGCCCAGCTATCTGGCCTCCAACAACAACGAATACTACTACGGTGCCGCCCATATGTTCGGCACCAACACCCGTCTGGGTGCCGATACCGCCGCCATCGAAGAGACGTTCGGCAAGAGCGATACCTGGGTGGTGCTGGTGCCGGAGGGCGACACCGCCACCCAGGCCGAGCTTTCGGATGCGCTGCACGCCATCCCGGAGGTGACGGGCATCCTGTCCTATGTGGACAACGCGGGCGCATCCATCCCGCCGGAGTTCGTGCCCTCGGACACCCTGAAACTGCTGGTGTCCGGCGGCTGCACCCGCATGGTGCTCACCGTGAACGCCGAGACCGAGGGCGACGCGGCCTTTGCACTGGTGGAAAAAGTGCGTGCCACGGTGCAGCAATATTATCCGGATCAGTATTACCTGGCCGGGCAGGGCGTGAGCACCTACGACCTGATGGACACCATCACCGCCGACATGGTCAAGGTGAACCTGCTGGCCATCGGCGCGGTGTTCCTGATCCTGCTGCTCATGAAGCGTCAGCTGCTGCTGCCGGTCATTCTGGTGCTGAGCATCGAGACGGCCATCTGGATCAATCTGGCCATCCCGTATTTCCGGGGCCGCCATGTGTTCTACATTGCTTACCTCATCATCAGCACCATCCAGCTGGGTGCCACTGTGGACTACGCCATCCTGTTCTCGGACCGGTATCAGGAGTTCCGCGAGACGCTGGACAAAAAGCAGGCCATTGCCGCCACCGTGTCCACCGTGACCACCTCGGTGATCACCACGGGCAGTGCGCTGGCGGTGGTGGGCTTCCTGATGGGGGCCATCTCCACCAACCAGCTGCTGGGCCAGCTGGGCAACTTCCTGGGTGTGGGCGGTCTGGTGTCGCTGGCCATCGTGCTGCTGGCTCTGCCGGGCTATCTGTATCTGGCCGACCCGCTCATCATCAAACCGAAAAAACAGCCGAAGGAGGCTTGACGAGATGAAACAGAAGATTGTGCGCCGGGCATCGGCGCTGGTGCTGGCAGGCTGTCTGCTGGCCGGGGCCGCCCTGCCGGCCCTTGCGGCCTCCGCCAAGGAAGAGGTCATCTATGCCAATCTGGATGCGTCCGGCACCGTGACCGGCGTGTACGCCGTGAACAGCTTTGCCGTGCAGGCGGGGGACACCGTCACCGACCACGGCAGCTACACCGCCGTGCGCAACATGACCACCACCGACCCGCTGGAGCACAGCGGCGACACCGTCACCGCTACAGTTGCCGAGGACGGCAAGCTCTACTATGAGGGCACCATGGACACCGCCACCGCGCTGCCGTGGCTCGTGAAGCTGACCTACATGCTGGACGGGGCCGAGATCGCTCCGGAAGAGCTGGGCGGCAAAAGCGGCGCGCTGACCATCCGCCTGCAGGTGAGCCGCAACCCGGATTGCACCGGAGATTTCTTTGACCAGTATGCCCTGCAGGTGACCATGACGCTGGACACCGACCGGGCACAGAACATCGTGGCTGATGGGGCCACCATGGCCAATGTGGGCAGCAACAAGCAGCTCTCCTACATCCTGCTGCCAGGTTCGGACAGCGACGTGACCGTGACCGCCGACGTGACCGACTTTGCCATGAACGCCATCTCGCTGAACGGCGTGAAGCTCCGGCTGAACCTCGACCTGGACGGGGCCGACCTGACCGGCATGCTGGACCGGCTGCAGAGCGGTTCGGTACAGCTGGACGACGGTGCCAACGCGCTGGCAGACGGCATTGCCCAGGTGCAGGCGGGTCTTGACACCCTGAACGGCAAGTCCGGCGAGCTGACCGGCGGGTCCGCCAAGGTCAAGGCGGCCCTGACCCAGATGCAGACCGCCCTGAACGGCGTGTCGGCCTCCACCGACCAGCTCACCACCCTGCTGGACGCCTCCACCCAGATCCAGAACGGCATTGCCCAGCTGGACGCCGGTGCCGCCCAGCTGGATGAGCAGGTGAGTTACGACGCTTACAAGGCCATCCTGAAGGAAAACGGGCTGGACCTGGACCAGCTGAAGGACGGCAACGCGAAAGCTATGGAGCAGCTGGAACAGCTGGCCAGGGTGATGCCCCAGCTCAAGGACGTCATCCTGCTGCTGAAGGGCTCCAGCGCCAACATCGACGCCATGGAGACCTACCTGAACACGGTGCACGACGGTGTGGCCCAGCTGCACGCGGGCAGCAGCACCCTGAACAGCCAGTACGGGCAGTTCGATGCCGGGGTGCGTCAGCTGGCCAATGCCCTGACCGGGATGCTGGGCAACCTTTCGGTGCTGACCGACGGCGTGAACCAGCTGGCCAGCCAGTACGGCCAACTGGACAGCGGCCTGAACGCCTACACCGACGGTGTGGCCCAGCTGAAAGCCGGAGTGCAGCAGCTGACCGACGGTGCCGCCCGGCTGACCGCCGGCACCGGAGAGCTGCGCAGCAATGTTTCCGGGATCGACATGGGCGACCAGCTAGACAGCCTGCTGGCCGGCCTGAACGGCAGCAGTGAGGTGGAGAGCTTTACCTCTGCCGAGAACACAAATGTTTCCGCCGTGCAGTTCGCCCTGCAGACGGTGGCCATCGAGGCCCCGGCCCCGGCGGCAGAGCCGGAGGCCGCCCCCGTGGCGCTGACTTTCTGGCAGAAACTGCTGAAGCTGTTCGGGCTGTATAAGGGTTAAAGAAATTCATTATGATAAGAGCAGGATCGGACAGCCCGCGGGCTGTCCGATCCTGCTCTTATTTCTTACTCACTCAAAATGATACTCCACCAGCTCGCAGTTGCGGATGCCGGCCAGGGCGTATTCTTCGTTGGTCATGTCGTGGAAGTAGGATTCCACCACCCGGGCGATGCCGTTGTGGGCCACCAACAGGTAGGTCTTGTCCGGCTGGTCCCGCAGTTCGTCCAGCAGGTTGTAGATGCGCTGGGCCAGCTGCAGCATGCTTTCGCCGCCGTCATAGCGGTCGGCAAAGCAGGTCTTGGAGATGCGGAACTTCTCGCCGTTGCGGGGTGTGCCCTCGTACTTGCCAAAGCACTGCTCCCGCAGGCGCGGCTCACACCGGGCGGGGATGCCGGTGGCATCGGCGATGGCTTTTGCCGTGTCGGCGGCGCGGGACAGGGGAGAATACAGGATCTCGTCGATGGCATAGCCGCCGGCCTTTACCTTCTGGCCCAGGGCCCGGGCCTGTGCACGGCCCCGCTCGGTGAGGGGACTGTCGGTCATGCCGCAGATCTTGTTTTCCACGTTCCACACGGTCTCGCCGTGGCGGGTAAAATACAGCTTGTGCATGGCAGCTCCTTACTTGCAGTAGCCCGCCTCGATCTCCTGGATGCGGGCATAGAAAAAGTCGTTGGCGGGGGTGGGCATGCCGTACTTTTTGGCGCGGGCGCGCACCACACCGGCAAATTCCTCCACCTCGGTGGGACGCTTTGCCAGCACGTCCTGACGCATGCTGGGCATGCCGTCCGGGTTGAAGGTGGGCATGGCAGTGCGCAAAAACTGCTCGTCGTTGTCGCGGGGCAGGGGCACGCCCTCCAGATTGGCCAGCCGGATGACCTCCTGCATGGCCTCGTGCATCTTGGCCTGTGCCTCAGCCGACCGGCACAGCCCGCCGTAGGTCAGGTCAAAGGCGGCGGCTGCCTGATTCAGACCGTCGTTCACCATCAGCTTGTTCCACTGCTTGTACAGGATGTCGCTGCAGGGTTCGTTGGCGATGCCGCAGGCGTCCAGATAGTCGGCCACGGCCTGCACACGGCCGGTCATAGCACCGTCCCGCTCGCCGAACTGGATCTTGCCTGCCTGGTTGAACACCAGTGTGCGGCCGCTGCGGGTGGCATCCATACCGATAGCCACGCTCCACAGGGTGCGGCCAGGGTAGGCGGTTTCGATGTGCTCCTCGCTGGTGATGCCGTTGAGCACGCTGAGGATGACGGTGTCCGGGCCCACAAAGTTCTTCATGTCGGCAATGGCCTGGTCCAGCACGGTGGCCTTCACCGCCACCAGCAGCAGGTCCACCGGCTTGCCCTGGGCCGGGGTGACGTAAGAAAACCGGCATTCCTCGCCGTTGCACACCACCGGCTGGGCGGCGTAGCGGGCAATGCGGGCTTCGTCGGCAATCACCTGCACGTCGGGCATTTTGCGCCCGAACAGGATACCAAGGGCCCCCAGACCGATGAGGGCCGAAGTTCTGATCTGATTCATAACAGTTCCTCCGAGATCTTCTGCAGGGTGCCGTCCGGCAGCAGGTGCACCCGGCTGCCCTCGTCGATGCCCAGCCGGGTGAGTTCTTTGTCCGGGCAGGGCAGGATGCAGCAGGCACCGTCGGTGCCCTCCAGCACCACATCGCACAGCACGGGCTGCCCGGCGGGCAGTTCCTCACAGCCGTACATCTGCTCTTCAATGCGCAGCACACGGTATTCCGGCATGGCACAGCGCTCCTTTGCATTTATGGTAAGTATAATCGTATTATAGCGCAACCGGCTGCCGCCGTGCAAGAGGTTCCTTTGCCGGGTCTTTGCCGCCCCGGCGGCTTGACAGTACGGTAGGGGAATTGATACAATGAACAGTATCACACAAAACGGGGGAACAGCATGAATATTACGGAACTTCGTTATCTGGTGGCCATCATGAAGTGGGGCTCGGTGAGCGCGGCGGCAAAGCAGATGTACGCCGCCCAGCCCAACGTGAGCAAGGCGCTGAAGAACCTGGAAGAGGAATACGGCATCCGCATGTTTGAGCGCTCGTCCACCGGCATGATCCCCACCGAACAGGGACGGCACTTCATCGAGCAGGCCCAGCGGGTGCTGCAGGAGGTGGATCGGCTGGACGCTGACGCCCGCCGTCGGCAGGGCGAGTGCGCAGAGCTGCGGGTGGCCCTGCCCCATGCCACCTATGCGTCCTATGCGGCGGTGGATTTTCTGCAGCAGGCGGCGGGCAGCGAGCAGCTGCGGGTGCACATCCGGGAGGCCGGTTCCATGGAGGGGCTGGACTTTGTGCTGCGCCGGGGCTACCATCTGGCCCTGCTGCGCTACGCCGAGGAGGACGAGGACTACTACAGCCGCTACTGTGCCCGGCGCGGGCTGCACCGGGAGCAGATCATGGAGTTCGAGTACCGGCTGCTGGTGAACCGCGACAGCCCGCTGGCCCGGCACGAGGTGCATGACCTGGCCGAGCTGAACCGCTACACCGAGGTGCTGCACGATGACTTCCAGCTGCCGGGCGAGGAGGGCAGCAGCCTGCGCTGGCAGGCGAACGAGAACCGTCGGGTGCATGTGTACGAGCGGTGCAGCCAGTTTTCCATTCTGCAGAGTCTGCCCACGGCCTACATGTGGGCGTCGCCCATGCCACAGCGGGCACTGGAACAGTACCATCTGGTGCTGAAAAAATGCCCGGCCCAGAACCAGCGTATGCGGGATGTGCTGGTGTACCCGGACAAGGGCGGGCTGCGCCCGGAGGAGGAAAAGTTCATCGAGCTGCTGCGCCGTCAGGCGGCCCTGACCGTAAAGTAAGGGGCAGACCGGTTAAGAACTGGTAAAAACCAGGACCGCAAAAACCGCCGGGATCGGCAAAGAAATTTGACCCCACAGCCGGAACGATGTGTCGTTCCGGCTGTTTTTGTGTGCAGGTAAGCGCAAAAAAGAAACGGAGCTGCAACTAAAAAACTTTACTGGTATATCAATTTGGATATGCCGGTATGCCGGAACCAGAGTATCGCTTTTATGAAAAATATGTTAACATGAGCACAGAAAGTTGGCTGTCCTGCATGGAAAAGATGGGATGATTTTCCAGACAGAACAGCAAAACCGAAAAGGAGGTTTCTGGTATGATCAGTTTCTTACTCTGTCTTGCGATCCTGATCGTGGGCTACTTTGTCTACGGTAAGATCGTGGACAACACCTTTGGCCCGGACGACCGCGAAACGCCTGCTGTGCGCATCAACGACGGTGTTGACTATGTCGTGATGCCTCAGTGGAAGCTGTTCCTGGTCCAGCTGCTGAACATTGCAGGTCTGGGCCCCATCTTCGGTGCCATGCAGGGCGCTTTGTGGGGGCCGGTGGTCTTTTTGTGGATCACCTTCGGCACCATCTTTGCAGGCGGTGTGCATGACTACTTCTCCGGCATGATGAGCGAGCGCAACGACGGCGCTTCCATTGCCGAGATCACCGGCAAGTACTTAGGCCCCGTGATGCAGAACGTCATGCGTGTGTTCTCGGTGGTGCTGCTGATCATGGTGGGCACCGTGTTTGCCGTGGGCCCTGCCGGCCTGATCGTGGAGCTGTGCAGCCAGAGCGGCGCTTCCGGCGTGCTCACTTCGCTGCTGTTCTGGCTGATCATCATTCTGGTGTACTACTTCATTGCCACCTTCATCTCCATTGATGCGGTCATCGGCAAGATCTACCCCATCTTCGGCATCTGCCTGATCATCATGGCTGTGGGCGTCATCGTTGGCATCTTCACCAACCCCGCCTACACCATCCCGGAGATCTGGGATCATTTCGGCAGCATGCATCCGTCGGGCACCCCGATCTGGAGCTTCATGTTCATCACCGTTGCCTGCGGTGCCATTTCCGGCTTCCACTCCACCCAGTCGCCCCTGATGTCCCGCTGTCTGTCCAACGAAAAGCAGGGCAAGGCCGTGTTCTACGGCGGTATGGTGGCTGAAGGCTTCATCGGCCTCGTGTGGGCCACCGTGGGCATGACCTTCTACACCAGCCCCGAAGCCCTGGCCGCTGCCGGTGGTCCCGCCAACGTGGTCAACGAGACCGCCCGCGCCCTCATGGGCCCCGTCGGTGGCGTGCTGGCCATCCTGGGCGTGGTGGCCCTGCCCGTCACCTCCGGTGACACGGCCTTCCGCGCCGCCCGCCTGACCATCGCCGAAATGTTCAACTTCAAGCAGTCCGCCATCCCGGCCCGTCTGGCCATCGCCATCCCGATCTTCGCCATCGGCGTGGTGCTGAACTTCGTGGACTTCAACGTGATCTGGCGTTACTTCGGCTTCGCCAACCAGGCCCTGGCCGCCATCATGCTCTGGGCCTCCGGCGCCTACCTGTACCGCAAGCATCGCCTGCACTGGATCTGCACCGTGCCCGCCACCTTCATGACGGCCGTGTGCATCTCCTACATCTGCTATGAGCCCAAGATGGGCTTTGGCATGGGCATCCAGATCGCCGACATCATCGGCGTGATCGTGGCTGTCGTCAGCCTGGTCGCCTTCCTGGCTCTGGCCCGCAAGCCCATCGCCGGTGCTCCCAGCATCGACGAAGTGTAGCGCTCCGCCGCTCCATAGCCACGCACAAGGGCAGGGATCTTCCCTGCCCTTTTTTTTCGTGCCGCCGGTAGGGCGCGCTCCGGCCCGACCGCCCGGCATTGCGCCGTGCCCGGAGGCAGCGTATAACCCTGCTGTCCGGCCGCTTGTGTCCCACGGCCGTCAGACCGCCATCACAGAACAGGAGATATCCATGCGTACCCCCAACATCCTGACCATTGCCGGTTCCGATTCCGGCGGCGGTGCCGGCATCCAGGCCGACCTCAAGACCATCATGGCCCTGGACGGCTACGGCATGAGCGTCATCACGGCCCTGACCGCCCAGAACGGTCTGGGCGTCACCGGCATCCACGCGCCCGAGCCCGAATTCGTCGTGCTGCAGCTGCGCGCCGTGCTGGACGGCTTTCCCGTGCACGCCGCCAAGACCGGCATGCTGTTCTCGGCCGGCATCATCAACGCCCTGGCCGATGCCCTGCGCGACCGCAGCTTCCCGCTGGTGGTGGACTCCGTTTCCGTGAGCCAGAGCGGCAGCCACCTGCTGCGTGAAGATGCCGTGGAGGCCCTCAAGGAACGCATGATCCCCGGCTGCGACCTGCTGACCCCCAACCGTCCCGAAGCCGAGATGCTCACCGGCATGACCATCAGCAGCGCCGATGACGCCGCCGCCGCCGGTGAAGCGCTCATCAGGATGGGCGCCAAGGCCGTGCTCATCAAGGGCGGTCATATGGAAAGCTCCATCGTGGTCACGGACTGCCTCTGCCAGGCCGGGCAGGCCCCCAAGTTCCTGCCCCAGCCCAAGGTGGAGACCACCAACAACCACGGCACCGGCTGCACCCTGTCGGCCGCCATCGCCACCGGCCTCGGCCACGGCCTGCCCCTGCAGGTGGCCGTGACCCGCGCCCAGGAATTCCTCAACCTTGCCCTGCGCAAGAGCTACGCGCCCGGCAAGGGCTGCGGGCCCGTCAACCACGCCGCCCGCCGCTAGGCATCATTGCAAGACCGATCGGGGGAGATGGCTGCGGGAAGGGGAGATCTGTGCATGACACAAGAGGGGCCCTTCCCCGGCCCCTTGTCCTCTCCCGGACATGCTCCGCCCCCAAAACGCGTTCCGGCAACGGCCCCGACAGGCAATGGCCTTCCGCCACGGTAGGGACATGGGGAAATGCCCTTCCCCGTTCCTAGGCCCAAAAATCGCGGACGCCGGTTCCCCCCTGCGGGAAACGCCTTTCGTCCAGCCCCTGCGCGTCACCATGCCGGATGGCGGCCCCGCAGCCGCCCCGCATTCCTCCACTTCAACCCCAGAGCCTCCATGCCGGACACTTCTTCCACCATGCGCCTCAGGCTGTTGCTGGCCTATGACGGCAGCCGTTACTGCGGCTGGCAGATCCAGGACATCCCCACCCCGCCGCCCACCGTGCAGGCCGCCGTGGAAGCCGCCGTGGGCCGTATCGCCGGACGGCCCGTGCGTGTGTTCGGCTCCGGCCGTACCGATGCGGGCGTCCATGCCCACGGTCAGGTGGCCCACTGCGACGTGCCCCGCCGCCCTGGCCTGGACTGGCGCCACGCCCTCAACGCCCTGCTGCCCGCGGACGTGCGCGTCCTATACTGGCAGGAGGCCGCTCCCGACTTCCACGCCCGCATCAGCGCCCTGCGCAAGACCTATGTGTATGATTTCTGGCAGGAGAAAGGCTTCGTCCCGCCCCGGCTGGCGCCCTTCGTCTGGCGCAGCGGCCCTCTGGATGCCGAAGCCATGCGCGCGGCCCTGCCCTTTTTGCTGGGCAGGCACGACTTCGCCAGCTTCCAGAACGCCGGGACCGAGATGGAAAGCACCGTGCGCGAGCTCCAGGCCGCCACGCTGACGG
>ENA-OUQW01003733-OUQW01003733.1-human-gut-metagenome-genome-assembly--contig:-NODE-3733-length-10635-cov-4.438658_pt1 | contig 10635 bp, 7 predicted proteins | sample MGYA00248464_ERZ548849 | MGnify/ENA primary metagenome ERZ548849 (study PRJEB26491, sample SAMN04978193) | human gut metagenome | host: Homo sapiens | study: EMG produced TPA metagenomics assembly of...
CGTACTTTGGTATGCAGCTCCAAAGGAATTTCAGCACAGAGGTTGCGCATTTTTTCTGCCATAGCAGTTCCTCCAATCTTTTTAATGGTAAAGCTAAGATACCCGAAAGCAAGCGCGAAAGCTATGACCAAAGCCAACGAAGAAGCAGTGCGAAACAGTGTCGATACCAACAAAGAGGCTATGCCGCCCGCATGGCCGCGGCGATCCGCGACATAATAAACTCTACGCAGGGAATGGCGACGCTGTTGCCCAAAGCTTTGTACCTTGCACTATCCGACGCGCCGGGGATGTCTGTCCAGCCGTCCGGAAAGCCCTGGAGCCGTTCACACTCCAAAGGCGTCAGGCGGCGAATGAGATAGGCGTAGGCTTCTGTCTGTTGGCAAATGAGATCGGTGGCGTCCTTATACTGACGGGCGCTTTGGGTACTTACCACATCATTCCTCCGAAAGTCATCCACACGCTGGCGGCTGTAGACCGCGTGGCGATCTGCGGCGGTCAAGGTGTACGCCAAATCCTCCTGACAGCCAAGGCCGTTGCTGCCGTTCTCCGGCTGGCGGTCTACAATATTTCCGGCAATGCAGATGGCGCCCGTGTTCTGCTCAACCAGAGGTATATTGTTACCACCTGTGCCATAACGGGCAGACATGGTGGGCGCTACCTTGTGGGGGCCAGTGTAGCGGCTGTCAATGCCGTGATTTTCGTAAACAAGAGGTTGGTGTCCATGCTCCTGTGCTCGGAGGGTTCCGGACACGTTTTCGCTGCATTCCATCACGCTGCCGCCCTGGTCATTCAGACATATAATAGATGGCATGCAGTTCCCACTTGGACTGCCCTTGAGGGTTGGAGCAACCGATTCATTATATCCAATGCTACCCGCACTGGCGCCTGCCCCAGCAGAAAAACCGGCTACAAAGGTCTGCTGCTTCATCCCCGGCTGTGCGCCCAGCGCGCCAGCTACATCGTGCAGGTCACGCACCTCGTCCCGCTGGTTGGCGGCAAAGGCCATGACACCGTTACAGCCGTCAAAGCCCTCCGCGGCTCCATTTGGCTGTGTCACGAAGGTCTGCATCTGCATATTGGTCGTTGCCATCAGCGCACCGGACACACCGTCCAGGTCAATGCCCTCATTGCGCTGGTTCACATGAAATGCCTTTAGGTCAGTGGGTTGGCTGTCCGGCTTCATGAGCCCCGCTTGGATCTTCAGCGCACGCGCCAGCATCTTCGGCAGATCCTTGCCGCGCTCAAAGGCACGGCGCAGGATGCCCAGACAGGCGGTTTTCGATAAATAATACTTTAGAGACGGGTACGCTTCCAGTATGCCAGACAGTGAGACGCGGATCGGGCGGCGGGGCGCGGCCCCGGTATTGAGGGGCCGCTTGCCTTCCCGCCATGGAGATCGGAACTCCCAATGCCGCTGTCCGAAGAGATCCACGGGAGAGGACAGCAGATCCAAGTGGAAATACGGGATCGAAACCAGTTCGGAGTCCGGCTTGCCCGGTCTGCGCTTGGGCGGTGTTCCGCCCCTTTCAGCCGTGTCTAACCCAAGCATCGTCATCTGCCCGTTCGTGTCGAATCGGTACATCTATGAGACCTCCTTCTCACTGTTTTCCGTTTCGTCAAATACATCAAATAAAAGCTGGGGCGCAAGCGGCCCGGCAAAGTCAGCAAGGAGAAAAATGCGCTTGCGACGCTGCGCGACGCCACACAATTGCGCGTCCAGACAGCGCCACGCAATAGAAAACATATCGCCTGCCGTGAGATCACCGACATCGGGCCATCCGTAAGGATAGGGGCCTGGGATAAGCTCGTTGGGAAAGCAGATCCGCACGATCTCCTCCAGCACGATCCGAAAGTCCTCATACTTCGGTTTTCCGCTTGAAAAAGCCCCCGGAACATTCTCCCAACACATCCAGCGCGGCCGTATGTTGACGCTCTCCCGGCCACGGGCTTTCTCTGCCAACCGCATTTCACGCACAATGCGCATCTGCTCCATAAAGAGGCCAGAACGCGCACCGGCAAGACCAGCCCTTGCGCCGGCAACGGAGAGATCTTGGCACGGGCTGCCCCCGCAGATGATGTCCACAGGCGGCAGCTCCGCGCCACGCAGCTTAGTGATGTCGCCTACATGGATCATGCCGGGAAAGCGCAGCTTTGTCACCTCAATGGGAAATGCTTCGATCTCCGACGCCCATACCGGCGTGATGCCGTTGCGGACCGCAGCCAAAGGGAATCCGCCGATACCGTCGAACAGGCTGCCCATGGTGATTTGTGTTAACCAGGTCATATCATCACCCTTTCATTTGATCGCCGCGGCGATGGTTCGGGTGGTGTTGACGGCAGCCTGCGCCGTATAAACGGCGCTCGTAATATTGGCCTTTGTTGTGGTGTCCAAGCCGAAGCTGCCGGCGATGCGCGGCACTTCGCCAGCGGAGAGCATGAGCCCCACGCCCATCAGCGCGTGGTCCTTGAACACCATGAGTCCCGCAATGAGGATGGTGGACTGGAGGAAGGCCGTCAGGCACAAGCCGATGACCTGCCGCACCCAGCCCATAAAGCCGTCCAGATAGCCCCGTGGGACACTGAACATATAAAGGCTGCCCACCGCGATCTGGATGAGCAAAATGCCCCCGCGTTTCAGATTGGCGAAAAACACCTTCAGTACCGCGTAGCCCATGAGGATCACGCAAAAAAGGAGCATAATGGGGCTGGTGATGATGCCAAGACCGAAGTGAGAGCTGTTTACCACGTCCGAGAGCGTCTGGATCTCGCTGAGCTCCGTTATGATGTCCTGTCCCACCTCACCGATGCTTCGTCCGTAGCCGGTAAGTCCCGCGGAAAAGGTTCCCTGCAGCGACACCGATAAGGCATAGAGCCGGACGGGGACGACGGTGAACAGGCTCACCGCCAGAAAGCCCTTGATGATGTTCATCCCGCACTGCTGCAAATTACCCCTGCCGGTGGAGTATTCAATGCCGCACTCAAAGGCGCAGACCACCACGCTGACGGTAAACAGCGCCCACGCAAGGCGGGAGAAAAAGAGAATGATGGCGCTGACCCATTCCAGCTCGAACAGCTCCACGCCCATATTGCCCATGAGGGCAAAAAAATTGCCGAGAAAGCCTATGGCCTGCCCATAGACCCAGTCCATGAGCTGATCCAGGACTGTCGCGGCGACAAAGTCCCAAATAAATATCTTCGTTCACCTCCGGAGACGCGACAAGGCCGCCGCCCTTTCGGGCGACGGCCTTGACTGCTGTCTTTACTTATTTCATTGTCTGTCCAAAGCTTTGGGTATCTTTGCTTTCCGGTTCATATCCAAGTTTCTGGCAAACAAAGTCTTGAACGAGCCTGCATTCCTTTAATGCGCAGACGGCGTCGGATTCATCCAGTTCTAAATTGGACGGATAGCGAACTTGAACGCCGTATGGCGTCAGTTCAATACAGGAGTCTGCCAGTTGCTCAAATCGCGTGTCTACTTCACAGCACAGCTTACAAAGCTGGATAAGGTCATGCGTTTTGGGCGGCTCTCTGTCGAATTGAACAAGCGTGGCTTTTAGAAATTTTTCGGCAGCCTGTTCACAGTGATAGCAAATAATTTCCACAGGCAGCGGACGCATCGTCAGCAGATGTTCCGCGGCGCTGAGATCCATATAGGCAAAGTCAAGCCATTCGCTGCTCCAGCCGGTGCTCATACAGCAAGACCCCCTCTCTTGCGATTTTCCGCTCCAGAGAAGCGTGTTCCGCTCTCTGATGGAATGCGTTAGAGCGATAAACAATTACATCCAAGGGGACGGACTGCGCTGAAAAGAGCGCACGGCGGATCGCCTTGACCGCGTCTGCCGGACGCATGGAATTTTCCGGGATAATGACGCACAAATCGTAGTCACTATCATCGGTTGGTGTACCATAGGCGTATGAGCCGAAAAGATAGATCTTCTCTGTATTCACAGTTGCGTCAATGATCCGGCAGATATCAGAAAGCTCATTTTTCACAGATTCTGTCATTCGCGCCGCCTCCTTTCCTAATTTCCATTATACCCAGCACGCAGAAAATAAGCAACTGATTTTTACCCTTGCACTACTTAGATGCCAATGATGCTCCAAATGTATTTCGGAGCTGTCAGCGTGAAGATGAGGCAGGCAAAGAGGATGGCGGGGCCGGTCCACTCAAATTGACCTCGCTGGCGAAAATCAAAATACGCGCCGCCAAGTTTTACGAAGAACGCGATGGCGAGGATCATATCCAGCGCCGGGAACACCACCTTCTCCACCACGCTTTTAATCTGCGTAGCGGCCTCCTTCCATGTCTGCTCCACAGCGCCTGCCACATCGCCGCCCGCGGCAAGGGCGGAGGTGCAGCAGAGCGCGGTCAGGAGCAGGAGTGCCAACGCCAAAATCATGATTTTTTTGTGTTTCAAGATATCAACCTCCTTAATTTGGGGACGCCGCCCCTTGCGGAGCGGTATCCGGTGTGTTAGTCCTTAGTAGCCGGTACGGGGCAGGGGCTTGCTGGGGGCATAGACGCGGGTGACCCAGCGGGAGGTGGCCATGATCCACTGCCCGTTGTAGACGCCGCCCGCATCCGCCTGATTAACGAACTGCGTACCGCCGGTGAGCTTGGCAAGTGCCTTGCAGTCCACGCGAGGGGCTTCCACCTGCCGGAAGTTGGCGGGGACGATGCCGAACGCAGCCATGAACTCCGTCACATACTCGTTGGAGGCAAGTCCCAGCGCCGCGGGCGAAGCGTCCAGCACATAGTTTTTGGATGTGCTCAGGTTATCCGCCAGCGTGCGCCATGTACCGCCGCTGAGATTCGTGCGGTACACGATCTTATAATTTCCGGGGGTATTCCACGTGCCGGTGTAAATGGTCTGGAGACGAACCGCCTTGGCAGGCAAAGTGTCTCTCCAATAAAAAGATTCCAGCGCCGTGGTGGAATTGTTGGCAATACCGGTGAAGTTGTAGCGGACAAGCTGCCCCGGCATGACCTCCACATAGCCGGTTTTCTTGATGGAAACGTTGGTAGACAGGCTCTTGTTAGTCATGCTTGCCTTGACGATCTGACCGGCGTACTCGATCTCCACCTCAATGGGCGTCTTATCCAGCCCGTAAAACTCCGCCGCCTTGGATTCTACGATCTTATACCGCGCAAGCGGCAAAGGCTTACTCACCGCCAAGCCGTTTTTGTCCGTCTTGATCGTATCCACCAGACGGTTGGTGCGGGCGTTGTAGATCTCAAAGACGGTGTTGGGGATGGGTGTCCCGGCAGGCCAGCCGTTCATAGAGTTGTAGTCGGCGCTGACCTTCGTCACTTGGATCTGGCCGGTGATGGGGGTATTCTGCCACTCGATTTCCGTGGTTTCGCCCGATTTCACATACACGGTCTTTTTCTGCGTGTCGGGGATGTAGCCCTCGTTTTCCAGTTCCCGCAGATAGTAGCGGCCATCCTCCAGCCCCTCAAACCGGACGTAGCCCCGGTCATCGCTGGTTTCCTGCGCGATGGGATCGTTGCCGCTGTCATAGAGGAGGAAGGACACGCCGGGGATGCCCTCGCCGGTGGCCGAATCGACCTTGTGGATCAGGATGCCGGAGATGGCCTTGTTGGTGATCTCCAGCGTGGCGGTCTGCCCATCCCTGACCTCGATCCGGTGGGGCGTGTCATCCAGACGGTAGCCCTCGGCAGCTTTCAGCTCCGTCACGGTGTACCAGCCGTTTTCTGCTTCGGGGAGATGGATCACACCGTTTTCATCGGTGGTGTAGGCACCAACGATCTCGCCATCCATTTTCCGGATCTCGAACTGGACGCCGGGGATACGTGCTCCGGTTTTTTCGTCCTTTTTAATGACGGTAAGCCCGCCCGCGCGGACATTATAAAAGCGAAGGGTCTGCACCTCACCCGCCTTGATGAGAATAAATTTCGGCGCGCCGTCCAGCACAAAGCCCTCCACGGTCTTGACCTCCCGCGCCGTAACGGTGGTGCCGGGAATCAGGTCATTGATAACGACGCGGCCATTCTCATCGGTGATGAACTCTCCGTTGCTTCTGCCCACAACAGCGCCGCTGCTGTCGGTGACAAGGAAGGTCACGCCCTTCAGCGGCGTTGTGGTGCCCTCAATATACTTTTCGATCACAAGAGTGGTGCTGGGCGTGTTGGTGAAATGCAGTGTCTGGGTGTCATTGGGGTTGACTACCACCGTCTGGGTGCGGCTGGCCTCGTCGATGGTGTAGCCGGGAATGGTGGCCGTTTCCGTCACCACCAGCGTCCCTACCACACCATGGATGGTGATTTTGCCGTCCTTGTCGGTGAAGTACAGGCCATTGCTGCTGATCTGTCCATTTTCAGCGGGTACGAACTCGCCGGTAGAGGTCGTCACCTTGAAGGTCACGCCCTGCAAGGGCTTCCCGGTGAGGGAATCCCGCTTGTCGATCACCAGTGTTCCGGCCTTGGAGTTTTTCACGATGACCGTCTGCGTATCGCCGTTTTTGCCGATGACCACGTTGGTGGACGCACGATCCATCACATACCCTGTCGGGGCCTTGATCTCAGTCAGCACATAAGCGCCGGGGGCCAGATTGGTGATCGTGATCTCGCCCTGCCCATCCGTGGTAAAGATACCGTTCTGCGTCAGGGTGCTGGAGCCGATCACGCCGTCCAGCCCCACCTCACAGCCAGCGGCAGTGGTCACACGGAACTCCGCGCCGGGAAGGGGCTGACCGGTGGCACTGTCCCGCTTCTGGATGATGAGCTTGCCCTTGGGCTGGTTCTTGAAGGTCAGACTGACCGTGCGACCTTCCTTGATCTGAACGGTCTGAGATTGGGTGTCGATCAGATAACCGTCCGGCGCTCGTGTTTCTGTTACGATGACGCTCTTGCCGGGCTTCAGGCCGGGGACGCGGATCTCGCCATGCTCATCCGTCCGGAAGATGCCATTGGCGTCCCCAATCAGTGTGCCGTCCGCGTAGGTGATCTTGAATTCCGCGTTGGCGAGGGTCACGCTGGGGTTTACGGAACAGACCTTGCGGATCAGCAGGATGCCATCCGGGGCGTTGTCAAAGCGGACGGTGACAACACTCTGCTCACCGCTGTCCGCCAGATAGATCGTTTCGGAGGCGTTGATGATGCTGTACCCATCGGCAGGGTCAACCTCCTCCACGATATAGGTGCCGGCGGTCAGGCCCGTCCAGATGGCGGTACCGTTCTTGCCGGTGACCTTCTGCCCGATGGTCGTGCCGCCTGTGCCGGAGGTGCCGCCCAAAAACCGCAGCTGGAAGGTGCAGCCGGGGAGCGCCTCATGGGTCACGCTGTCATACTTCTCAACGACGATGGCGTTCAGCGGGGTATTCTGGAAGGTCAGGGTCTTGCTCTCGCTGCCGTGGAGGATGATCTTCTGGGTGGAGGGTTCCTTCATCTGGAAACCGGGAGCGGGTTCCACTTCCGTCACGGTGTACTCGCCGGGATAGAGCCGCTTGCCCTGCTCATGGAGCCGGATCTCACCCTTGGCGTCTGTGAGGATATTTCCGTAATCAATGGTGCCGGGGGCTTCGGCGGATTCGCCGCTGCTGGTGTAAGTGATGTGGAACTTGGCTCCCTCGATAGGAGCGCCAGCCACGCTGTCCTCCTTGTAGATGGTGAGCTGGGGCATTTTCAGATTCTTGAAGGTGACATTCACCTCGTCACCGGCGTTCAGGCTGACGGTCTGCTCCCTGTCGGCGTTTTTGCTGGGCAGGTAGTACGGAGCGGGAACAGATTTTTCTGTAATTTTGTAACTGCCGGGGGCCACGCGATCCGTTACGGTACCGTCCGCGCCGGTGGTCCAATCGGCGGAGAAATCACTGTCGATGCCCTCCACGGTGAACACGGTGCCGGGGATGGGCTTGGAATCCTCCGCGTCGATTTTGGTGACGGTCAGCTGGGGCATTTTCAGGTTTTCAAATACGAGGTTTTGATCGTCACCGGGGCCGAGGTAGATGGTCTGGATCGTCTCGCCGCCCACCACATAGGGGGCAGGGACGGATGTTTCCTTTACCTCATAGCTGTCCACCGGGATCGCGGTGAGAACCGCCTTGCCGTCTGGCCCGGTGGTGACGTCCTGATGATAGCCGTAATGGATGCCCTTGATCTCAAAAACCGTGCCGGGGATGGGCTGCTTGGTCTGCTTATCCAGCTTCTGGATGGTCAGATTGGGGAGCTTCTGGTCTTTGGCCGTTACAGTCACAGTGCCGCCGCCATTGACAGTGGCCTGATCCACATGGGCGCAGACGGGGGCGGTCAGCTTGGCGTAGGGGGCGGGGGCGCTGACCTCCACAAAGGCGTACATCCCCTCCGTCACATTAGGAACGGTGATCTTGCCGGAGGCGTCCGTGGCCTCCGTGCCGATCAGCTGGCCGTCCCGGAGGACGTGGAATACCGCGCCGGGGAGGGGGCTGTTGGCGTCGGTCAGCTTGATGAGCTGGATCTTTACCTTCGCGTCATTCTCAAAAACGAGAGATACGTCCGTTTTGCCGTCCCAATGGAATTCCTGACGGACTTTGCCGGCGTCCTTGCTCAGAGAGTAGCCGTTGGGCGGCGTCATTTCTTCCGCCACATAGCTGCCGATGGGCATGGTATCCCAAGGCACATCCGTGAGCGCGCCGCCCGCTCCGGTGGTATAGGTGCCGGTGAAATTGTTATCCACGCCGGTGATCTTGATGACCGCGCCCGCAAGACCTCTGGTAGGATCATCCGCGTCCACCTTGCGGATCTTACCGGTGGCGGTGACGGTGGGGGTGTCTGTAAAGGTGATCGTCACGGTGCTGCTGCCGCTGTTCGGCAGGACCACATATTCAGGCCCCGCGTTGTCGATCTCGTAGCCGTTCGGAGCCGCCGTCTCCGTTACGGCGTAGGTTCCGGCGTCCAAGGGAGAGAAGGTATAGGTGCCATCCGCGCCGGTGACGATGTCCTTGGAGAAGGAGCCATTGGTGGATTCCACATGGAACCGCGCTCCGGCAAGGCCCTTGGTGGGATTGGTGGCGTCTACCTTCTTGACCACCAGCTTGTACTGCTCATTCGTGACGGTAAGACTGCCGATCATAACGCTCTGGACGGTGCTGGCGGGGTGGGCGGCAGAGCCAGCGCCGGTGAAGGAATACTCTTTTACGTCGCAATCGCCCCAAACATCCTGCTTGCCAAGATCCAGGATATATTTCGTCCGGTCCCGGAATGTGGTGCCGTCGCAGGTCTGGTCGATGCTGGTATAACTCGCGCCCTTCAGCGAGTTCCAGACGTACATCAATTCCTCCGCGCAGGCAGTGGCGGGATCACCCAGGGAGCCGTCCTTATACCGCCACACGATGGCCTGCACCCAGGCGTTCATGTACCAGCTATAACCGGAATCCCAGATGTCATCCACGCCAAGGGCTTGGGCCTTGTCCGTGAAGATGCCGAGAGAGTGGGCGTAGTAATAGGCCATCATCATTTTGACGGTGGGATCGGTGACGGGCTTCGGATGCCCCCAGGTCTGGCCGATCAGGGAGGTGCCCATGCCGCCGCCCTTCGTCCCGCAGAAGCCCACGGAGGTCTTCCCGGCCACGCCGTAATACATCTGGTGCATTGTGCATCTGCCAAGGCTGGCGGACTGATAGGAAACGCCGCTCATACCGAACCGCTCTAACTTGATGATGTCAGCTCCCACTGCCAGCGCGGCAGTGGGGAGCAGGCCGAGAACGCAGATCAGGGCCAGCAGCATCGCGGTCACGCGATTTTTCAATGAATGCCATGTCTTTTTCATCGTTATTTGACCTTTCTTTTTAGATTTGCTCATAAGAAATGGCCTTCCGGCAATGCTGGAAGGCCATGTGAGTCTGTCGATAAAGCAGAAGATTCTCCGCGACGGTAAGGAAGGGTGTGTGCGGGAAACCCAAGAAGGGTGTCCTGCGCCATTGAAATCCCAAGTTTTCAAAACTTTTATAAAGCTCTGAAAGCTTGTTCAGTGAGGCGAAAAGACTTTTTCGACACGCTGAATAAATAACCGGTCATCACAGACGCTGAACGGCCACTTCCGGGTCTCCGGCAAAGAAATCGGCCTCCCGGCTGTGGCAGGTGAACAGGAGGATCTGCCGATGGGCTGCTGCCTGCTTCAGCCACCGGAGGGCGGCGGCGCAGCGCTCGTCGTCGAAATTGGTGAGAGCGTCATCCAGAATGATGGGGATGGACTTTTCCGGTGGCAGCACCAGCTCGCAGATGGCCAGCCGAGCGGAGAGGTAGAGCTGATCCGCAGCCCCGGCGGACAAAAGCTGGATGTCCCGGTCAATGGGGTCCCCGGCGGGGCGGGCAGTGAGGTGAAAGCTCCGGTCCAGAGCGGCGGCGGTGTAGCGTCCCTCTGTCAGCTCATGGAAGATCTCCGCCGTCCGGCGGCTGAGCTGGGGGGAAAATCGGTTTTGCAGGACGGTGTTGGCACCGGTCAGAGTGTCCATGGCCAGACGCAGGGCGTCATATTCCTCCTGAAGCTGACCGGTCTGGCTTTGCAGAGATTCGGCGGAAGCCCGCAGCCCGTCAGGATCCCCCATAGCGTGAAGCTGACCGGTTAGGCGGTCGGTGGCGGAACGGGCAGCGGCCAACTGGACCTGCGCCTGTGCCAGCGCATCCGCGACGGTTTC